>Ga0181356_1000412_pt1 | contig 18319 bp, 14 predicted proteins | sample Fa13VDMM110SN_FD_130104 | JGI IMG/M metagenome (GOLD analysis project Ga0181356, IMG submission 130104) | Freshwater viral communities from Lake Michigan, USA - Fa13.VD.MM110.S.N | ecosystem: Environmental > Aquatic > Freshwater > Lake | place: USA: Michigan | collected 2013-09-24 | reverse complement strand
TTAATGGCTCTTTGGTTGACGAAAGCCATCAGGTACTTTGCCTGATGTTAGCGCATCTATTACAACCATCATCTTCTCAAGAACCTTTTCATGGTCATCAAGCCTAGCTTGCAAAACTAATATACCATGATGCATAGCTGACAATGTTGCATGTAACTCTGCATCTGTTATTGGAACTCCTGCGCCTTGTGGTTCACTCATTTTATTCTCCTAAACACAGTTATATAATTCAAGATGAGCAGCAGCTAAGATTTTGTTTTTATCTAAAACGCCCCAATCAGTTCGCAGCTCACATGCTTTTATGTAATTTTTAAGCATCACATGCTTTGGAATATGCAATGTGTGCAAATGTGTTTGGCCAATATTTTTTAAGTATTCAATTTCAAAATCAGTACAGTGTTTTTGTTTCATAATATTTTCCTTAAAATGGTGGGGTACTCACGCAATTACGATTAATAAAGTGAGCACAATATATCGTGCGCTTTCCCCCATAACTATTTAAGCTCAAGAGCTTTAATTTGGTCAGTTAAAATCATTCCCAAGTCCTTGCCTTTAACAGCAATCATCTGGGCCTCATCACTTTCATAAACTACCTTTGATGCATCCTTGCAAGCTTTGTTGTATCCGCTTTTGTATGCATCATTACCTTCAATAATCATTGTAATTGCATCACGAATTAATGCTGACGCCTTACGATCCTTGGCCAACTCTTTCAGCTTCTTGTGTTGCTCAGCTGGAAGATATACCGAATACGGTATTAGCTTTTTGTCTTCCATGAATTGAAGCTCCTTTCCAATTTATCTAATAACATTCGCGCCTCATGGTTTGTTTTTAATTCAGACCTAGATCCAACAACTAAATAGTTCTTTAACCACTCCGTAGCTTCTGTTTCGTTTTCTTGCATAATCTGAGCGTCTTCATATAGGTAAGCCCAGAACTGTGAATCTTTGCACAAGATAGCCGCAATCTTAATTGATCTGTCACCTTGAAACTCTTCTTGTCGATCCATTGGTTTCTCATTGCCATCAAGCCTAACCATTACAACTTGATATCTAGCGCCAACAAAATCACGAAGCAAGTCCATTGGCACATCATCAGGGTGTATGGATAAAGCTAACACGTATCCAGTCTTATCTTGTTTTAAAGCAACCTTGACTCCTTCAAATTCTATTGTCTTCATGGATAACCTTAAAATGGCATGTCTTCATCAAAGTTTTGACTTTCCGCTGTCTCTTGTTTAACAAAGGGAGCACTGGCTGTTATTGATAAACTATTTGGTTTTTTCCAACCAGAAAGATTAAATTTAACTAATCCATTTTCAGCTTTTGGCATTAAATCTTTTATAAGATCAACACTTATATAAATATCTCCTCTAACGTCTGGTTGGTTTGGTGTAGATTTATATTTATTTTTTGATAATGAGCCAGCATTTGGGTATGGTTTATATTCAGCCATGATTACACTCCTTTGAATTTTGTTTTTGCTTCTGTAAACTGCGTCATAATTAACTCAAACGCAACTTTATCTACATCTTTTGCTTTATCAAAGATCACCTTGTTGGTTCTAAAGATACTCATAATATCTTCTTCTTTCTTAACTAGAGTCAGCGCAAGATGTGCCGCGTCACTCACAAGATCTAACCACTCATACGGATCACCTTCTGGTTCGTAGGTAACGCGCATACGGAAATCTTCACCAGCATTACCAGTCATCACTTCTTTCTTTGCTGGCTCTTTAGGAACTACAGCTAGCGCTGGCTTTGCCTTTTCCTTTTCAGTTGCCACAGGATCATTGGCCATATCAAGTGCATCATGCTCGACTATCTCAAAGGCATTAGTCCATAGGTACCTTCTTAAATAAGTCTGAACCGCACCCAAATTCTGCACATCATGACAACCCTTTAGTGATGCTGATGACATAGGCGATGCAAATGTAATGTTGCTTAATGGATCATCAACATCATAGATGCGTAGCGTTGCTTCTTCATGCGTGTATGAAATAACACCGCATAGCCCATGCTCTTCGCAAATGTTTTGAATAGCTGGTAAGAAATCACCGAGTTCAAAATACTCATAGCCAGCAAACTTATTTTTGCCAGACTTCTTGAGCGCTGTGTTTTGAAGCTTAATGCGAGCTTCTTGCAGTTTGCGATATACACTCATTATGCATGCTCAAAATATGCGTCAGTTAATAAGTTAGCCAATTCCCAAGCATTACTTACTGAATGATTAGGGGTGCTGTCCGTCTCTAAAACCTTTGGGTTTGATGCCAAAGCTAATAAAAAATCATAAAAAACTTCTTGTCTAGTTTTCATTTACTTCTCCTCTTGATAATCACGATATTGCTGGCAATATGTATTCACTTGGCAAAAGTTCTCACAACGGGTGCGCTCGCCTGGACGATGCTCCATTTCATAACCCTTGCCCAGCTCTTCCAATATGCCAACAGCTTCTTCTTCAGTGCTGTGCAATGACTTAGCACGAACACCGCCCACCTTGCGAATAGCCCATACAGCAGGCTTTTCCCACATCTCTTCTGGTGTGCAATCTGGAAGATCCCCTTCGGTTTCCATAGCAAACTCACAAGCGCTGTGTGCCGCAATTCTGTCTAAAATAAATTGTTGACGCTCTTCAAAAGTCCACAACTTAATTGGTATTTCTTTTACTGGTGCTGGTGGATATCCTTCTTTGGTTGCCGCATCTCTACGGCTCCAGTCACGAATGATTGCCACGATACTTACTGACTCAACAGTCTCTTTCTTAACCTTCTCAGCTAGCCATGCGTAAATGTTTAATTGGTTTTCCCAATCCTTCTTCTCATTCATGACAGCCCATGCTGATGTAGTCTTGTAGTCGCTGATCGAAATAGTCTCGCCTTTACGGATCTGCAAATCAATTGCACCTGAGATAGTCCAGCCATCAATTTCTGCATGCAGACGTTGCTCGACTATATGGTTGTCATCTTTACCATGCTCAAGAACATTGTGAATTGCTGTGCCAAATATAGACCAAACCATATCTGATACATCCTGCTCAATCTCTTCATCAAACTTTTTGCTTAGCGCCACGATCTTTGGACTATTAAGCAATTGGGTTGCTGACAGATGTGCCGCGCCCTTAGAATAAGTAGGACGCTTCAAAACATTCATAAATGTTTCTGGTATCCCATGCTTGTTTGTTAACTTCATATTGCCCCCTTGGCTGTGAAAGTTTGGTTATAATAAATCAGGGAAATTAGTATGTCAATAGGTTGTACCTATATTAATTCACCTGATGTATAATATCACCATATTTCAAATAAATTAAGGACAAAATGGATATCCATTTGACATTGCCATACCCGCCCAGCGTGAATCACTACTGGGGTCAATCAGGAAAGCGTAGATTTATTGGCAAGAAGGGCAAGGAATTTAGAGCGAAGGTAGTAGAGATTGTTGATCGTGAAAAGATTGTAACTTTGTTTGGAAGACTTTCAGTAACTGTATATTTATATCCACCAGACAGGCGCAAGAGGGACCTGGACAATTGCATGAAGAGCCTTCTCGATGCCTGCGAGCATGCCGCCTGCTACGAGAATGACTCACAGATTGATGAGCTACATATCATCAGAATGAATGTTGTGAAGGGCGGTGAGTGTCTCATCACCGTCCATCAGCTATAGGCCAGCTTGCTTTCTAAACGCAATCACATTGTTTAGTAGCTGGCTCTTCATCTCTTTGTATTGGGTGATTAGTTCAAGCTTCTTCTCTGGAGTATAAACTTTACCGTTTTCATCCTGAGCTTCTGACTTACCAATATCTTTGATCATCTTATTAATTGCTTTGAGATCTTGTTCAACCGCAGAAACATATTCATGCGCTTGGATAAGGTCTTTATTTTTGTTGTAGAAGGAAATTGTTTCAGCCTCGTTACCTTTGGCTAGTTTGGCCATGTATGTACCATACGCTGGCTCAGTCTTATCCTTCAAGCCGTAGAACAAGCTTTCATTCTTACGTGATACTTCCTGTCCAACAAAGCCAGCAAGGAATGGATTCTCACTTGGTGCCGTAGCTACACGGTTCTCACCAAATATTGCATTAGATGCCCATGCAGTTAATGAGTAAACAGATCCAGCCCAACCATTGCCAAGATGATCCGCCTCGATAGGATTGAGGATGCGGCCAGTTGCTGCACTTAAGAACTTACCAAGCTCTGAAGTCTTTGCTGTGTACTTTTCTTCTGCAATTAAATTCTCCATACCTCTTGGAGTCAATGTATTGCCAGTGTAGAAGTTACGGTTAAGGGTAATTTCAATTGGCGGTTTGATTAATGATGGAACTGGTGTTGGTCCCAGCATTGAATCTGCAAATGCATTAGTAAATGCTTTCCACAACCTGGTGCCGTCCATCTCATTCTTTGTGCCATCTGTAATCATCTTATGTATCAACATCTCTGGCATAACTTTCCAGAATAGACTTGATGTTGAGTGCATTGGCAATAATATTGGGTAGCCAAATGTCTTCTTGGAAAATGGTATATAGAAGTTTCTAGCTCTTGTATCATCATCAAGCTCAAAGTAATCATCATCTGCAGCACACATGGCTACGTAAGCTAAAGTAACGCCAGCAAGCATCAATGCTGTTTTTGCAAACTGCTTTTGAGCGTCTTCTCTGGCCTTGCCTTTCAAGTTCTTACCTTGAGCGGCTTGAGTAATTGCATCCATCTGTGTAGCAAAGGCCTGCATAAATGGAATAGTTTGGCGCATACCCTGAGCAAACTGTGATGTGCCATGACGGCTGAAGTCAATGATGTCATTTGCTTGCAGTAATGCTAATGCAGGATCGCCAGACTCTTTAAGCACTCTATTGTATGTAGCTTCTCGTTGTGAGAAATCAGAAGCATCACCAATCTTGTCGATTAACTCCATCGCTTTGGAGTAATTGGATCCTGAGAAGATGCCCATTCTAGTCTTGAACTCAGCAGATGTTTCACGGAAGTAACCCTGGAATCCGCCAACACCAGCTGATTTTAATATTTGTATGGTTGCACTATCTGGCTGATCCGTAACAATATTACTTACGGAGTTAGCAAAACTTGAGAAGCATCCTGCCCATAACCTGAATGGATCTTTTACGCCAGATACTAATGCAGCTGATGGCGCATCGTAGAATACTTGCTTAGCCTGGAAGTAACCAGTAAAAGTAATTGATCTTCTAGTGAAGTTAGCAAACCCAGCCAGTACCTTTTGGAACTCATATTCCATAGGACCCATAGCTAAACCAATCATGGCCTCGCCTACATTTCTATTAGGGATTTCAACAACTACCTTTTTGCCGTTGGCGTAGATAGGGAAGTAAACAGCATTATCTGTCTTGCCTTCAGTTGGATATACGCGGATCTTGCCACGAGTTACCTTGCCAGTTTTAGGATCTGTTTCATCTGGGCGGCGTGTTGCAAACTCTCTTGCAATCTTTACTTGAGCATAGGTCTTGGTTGAGCTGCGGATCATTGTGCCAATATTGTGCATCATGCTATCAACCACGTTATCAAGCTCGCGCTCTGTTCTGGTTAACTTGAAGTGCTTGATGCCAGCAGTGTTTACACCAACATTGCGTTCACCAAACAACTCTGTAATTGGATCATCCACAACGCGAGTAAAAGGAGAGTAATCTTTAATTGCTTTTAACTTCTCTACCATGCCTTTGCTAATGCGGCCACTGAATGCCATCATGTCTAGCATGTTGTGGTTGACAGATGTAAAGTTCTTCAAGATTTCTGCAAGCTGTGGATGATCTTTCTCTTGCGCGATCAAGCGATCCACTGCCTCATCATTAAGAATAGGCATATCATCTCTGTCAAACATGATATTTTTAACGCGCTTCCCATTAACAACAACTGTCGGATTGACTGGATCAATTGCACACAAGTAGTTTGGAACTTGAATAAATGCGCGGCGGATACTTTGTAGATATTTCTTAGCATCTTCCAGCTCTGCCTTTAATTTTTCTTTAAGCGCAGGATCAGTAGCAGCTTTAGCATCATCAGTTAATTGCTGAACATTCTTCATTGCATCAAGATAACTGTTCTGCATGCTACGCGCACGTTTTGCCGCGTGGTAGCTGTTGATTACCTTGTCAGCTAATGCAGTGCCTAGCTTTTGACGTAACTCGTGCTGTAGGCGCAATACGTTGCCCATAGAATACTTGTTGGCCTTAGCCATGAAGTTCTCATGGATGGCATCATATTGCATATGGCCCAGCTTAATTACTTCAGCGTAGATATAACTTGCCTTCATGGCATTCTTAAGAATGACAGATGGAAGGATCTCACCAAACGCATTACGGATCTTGCCGTTGTAACGTTTAAACTCTTCAGATTCTAAGCCAGCGCCAAAGTATACAGCTTTAATTCTAGCTGAAAGCGCAGTGTCACCAGCAGCTTTAAATAGATTGTTTGCTTCATCTTTAGGCTGGTTTTTAAATTGAGCATACTTGGCTTTCATCTTGCTGAATTTACCAGTAAGCATTTCTTTTACTGACTCAGACTCATGAGATGGCGTTTCTGGTACGCCATAATCATTCATTAAGTCATTGTCTTTTTTAATGTTGCTAGCGTATTTTAACTTTGTCCCATTTTTAAATAAGTAATTAGTAAGCAAGTCACCGTTTTTATCATGACTACCTTCACCATTGAATACTTGATCAAACACTTGGTGAACTACATAATTGTTATCGTAACCAAATACACTCTTTATTCCTTCGTATAGTTTCTTGATTGAATTAACAAAGCGAACCCAAGGAGTTCCCATTTTTGCAGCCATTAGCTTTTCTGCATTAACTGCCCAGTATTCAGATGGGTTTAAATATTGATATAAGTTTTTGATGTCAGGGCATGCATCAGTAGCATCTTCAAGAGTTTTGCTGCTTGGGTTCTGTAAGAACTCTTTAACTTTTTTAAAGTATTCTTTTGACCTTTTATCTTTATACTTTGCTTCAGCTGCAACAAAAGCTTTGGACCATGCTTCTATTAATGCAATGCGGGCCGCTGGCGTCATTAATTGCTCAAGGGTATGGCATAGCTCATGTCTAATTGTTTCAGCGTCTGTAACGCCGTCTGTGCCTTTAAATAAAGATACCAATCGTTTAAATGGTTCGTATCTTCCAAGTGCGTCTGATCCCTTGTTCATTCTTACAGAAAGCTTTAAACCTTCTAATAAATTAGGATACTTTTTATTTACAAAGTCAATTACATCCATTACATCTTTGCTGATATTGCCAGCTGCATACTCTAATTTAGCTTTTGCAACAAAGCGATCAGCTGAATCATTTTTTGGTTCAGTTGACTTAATAATTTCTTTGTACGCATCAGCAATCTTATATGCTTCATTAAGTTCTTTTTGAGATTGCAAGGTTGATCCAACATCAGCAATTTTTCTGCTCATGGTTTGGATACGTCTTTTTAATCCAGCATAATCAGCAATAATTTCTTTGCGTGTTTTTTCTGCTAATGACATCATTACTTTATAGTTGGTGTCATCGTCTACAGCTACCTTAGATCTTCCAATTGAGTTAAAAGGAATTTCATTTGATTCATCTAAGCCATCAGGTCCTCTACGCTCTTGGCCTTCTGTATCTTGCTCAACAGCTTCTCGTAAGCTAATGCGCCCTGCTCGTCTTTCTCCTGCAAGTATAAACCCACTTGCGCTTTTGCTCCCATCTCTAATTCCTCTAGCTGATGCGGCCCCTTGCTTGTCAGTCGCAAGAGACTTTGCAGTATTTTTTGTTGTTGAGCTTCCATATGCTTCCTTCATTGCGGTAAATGTAGATTCATGTCTTGCCAAGACATCCATTAGTGCATCTCTAAAGTAGTCCAACATTCCAGCATCAGCTAGATAGTTTTCAACTTTAATCATTTGGCTGTTGTGACCAACACCGTGATCCATATCGCCCTGGTGAGCAAGTTCGTGAATCATGGTATTTAAGAATGTAGCTCTAACACCAAATAATGATTTTGAACCCCAGTCATAGAATGGGTTTAGTAATACGGCTTTGTATGGAACCTTAATGTGAACGCCGCCATAGCCCTTATCAACTGAAACGCCAGCAAAGAATAAGTTTTCTGGTGACAGCTGATCGTATGACCACATGCCACTCTTGGCCAGCTCTTCTTTCATCTCGACCATCAGTGTGCCAAGCTCAGCAAAGAATGCTTGTGGATCACCATATGGTGTACCAATTGCAACATAATCAACGTTAGTGTTGTTGTGGAAGATAGGAAGCTTAGGATCTTGTTTCATTGTTAGCATGAACTGATCTCTGGTAGGAGCATCCATTTCTGCTACAAATGTACTTTCTTTTTTCTTCTCTGCTTCTCTTTGCATGTCAACAATAACATTGCCTTTGCCATCTGAAACAACGTTATCTTTAATTTCAATTACTTTTGGAAGCGTAGGAATGTGAGTTTTTTTATCTTCAGTTCCGCGCTTATCAAACGCCTTAATAAGTTTCTTGCTTACGTCAACAATGTCTGCTCCAGCTTCAACGCGAGGCATAGATACAATCCCGCCAAAGTTTTCTTGCATCTCTCTGGCTTCTTCACCACGAGCCACTTTAGCAAGGAATGCTTGTAAAGAATCAATATCATTTTTGATTCGTTCTTTAAATCGTTCGCGACTATTTTCGAATGGATAGTCTATATCGCCAGCAGGCACATCAGATTTAATGTTGATAATAATGTTGTAAGGAATTGCTTCAGATTGGCTAAGTTGCATTGTCTGGCGGAATTGATAAACACCGCTAGATAGTACATAGTGCTTTGGATATTCTGCACGTTTAACGCCAAAGTAAATTTCTGCCGTACCCCATGAGAAATTTGCTTTTGTTAATAAAGGTGTTTCTTTGTTATCAAAGTTTACGCCAACAGGAAGAACCTTTTGTTCAAGGTTTCCGCCATAATTAATAAAATCCAAAGTTACTTTTGATGGGCCAATTAATGGTTGATTTAAAGGATCTATGTAATCTATATCATAAGGAAATGATATTGATCTTTCTTCACCATTTTTGGTGTCAATATATTTTTCTGGGATTGTTACTTCAATTGTTGTGCCATGCATGCTCTTTGGCGCGGGAGATTTCATAATCTTAAAATTACTTTTTACAATCTCATTTGAAGTTGCAGATACAACAGACTTCACGCCATCTCTAATTGTTTCTAATCTGATTTCAGAAACGCCTGTCAAGAACCCCATCTTAGCAATACCAAACCCACCACTTCGCTCCTGTGGAGGAAGATCTGATTTGTCTGTGCCAGCAATTGTAAAGAATGCATCTCTAATAATTTGAGGCGTCATACCTTTGCCATTATCTTGAATCTTAATGGTTCTGGTATCTTTATTGATAGTAATCTTGATGTCACCCTCTTTGATTACTTTGGTGCGTACAGCGCCCTTTACAGCATCAAAAGAGTTTTGCAGTAGTTCTTTAATAGCTACGTTTGCAAGGCCAGCACCATACATGTTTTGACCAAACAGCTGAAGCATCCTTTCCTGGTCCATAACAAGCTTGCCTTGCTCTTCGCCAAACTTATTGTCTTCACCTTTACTAGATGCGGAAAAGTTTATTCCAACCGCTGGGCGGCTTTGGAATTTAAGTTGTTTCTTCTGAACCTTTTGGTAAGCTTTAGGATTGGTTGCAGTATCAGGACGGAACTTAACATAGTCGCCTTCAACACCAACAACACGGCCTTCTATATTGCCATAGCGAACTACATCACCAACCATAAAGTCTGCTACAGCTTCTTTAGCAAAGTTCTCAATAGCAACTTCAGTTTCAGTGTGCGCGTCTTTGGTTCTATGGTTTTCTAAGTCTTGAGTTGCATCCTTGAAGCTTTTGATTTCTTCAATTTGCTTAACTGGCGCTGGGTTGTCTTGCTTTCTAATGTATTCAAACAAGTCATCTTTATTGTCTGTCCATGCTGAAACATGGTTGCCAAACGGCTCAAACAATTTATTGTAGTAGTATACAAACATTGATTCATCATCAGGCTCATCTGGATCTTCTTGCTTAGTAATCCCGTATAACTCACCATCAATGTTAGCAATGTAGTCATACTCTTGCCACAAGGACATGCTGTTTTCGTAGGTAACTTTTTTAAGTTTATCAGATGGCTTAGGCAACATCTTTTTAGCTTCATAAATGTTATAAGCAGGAGATCCACCAGGCATATCATAATGCACTGTGTTATCACGAACCTCTGGATCCATGTCTTCAATTGCTTTTACATCTTTTTCATATAAAATTCTTGCTAGTTTTTTGTTATCTACTTTACCATTTTCTAAAATTAATTCATTCTTTGGCTCAGTTGATTTAATTTGCTCAAGACCAAGGCCTTCTTTAGTTAAAGATAGCTCTGACTTATCTAAAGTTTCGTAGCCGCCTTCTTGAAGCCTTACTTCGATTTTGCCGTTATCTAACACTCTGTTGACTATACCAGTTTGAGCTACCTTCCCTTTAAGGGTAGCTTTAGGCAAGAAAACTCTATTACCTTTAGTAATCTCATTTGGCTTAGCTGCAAATAGATCCTGCGCACCTTTGGCCGCAGCAACATCAGCTTCTCTATTGCTTCCAGTTAAAGTAAATTCACCAGCCGCCTCAGCAGCTTTTTCTTGTTGTTCTTTTTGACGCTTGCGATTGGCTTCAGCTCTGGCTGCTTTTTCTTTAGCAGCAATCTCTTCTTTGGTTTCGCCCTTTAGCTCAATCTTTTCTTTAGGCTCTTCATATATTCTTGATTCAGCTTCAGCTTCGCGCTCTTCTTTGCTAACCATATCAAGCTCTTCGTTAGCTTTTTTAATTGCCTCTTCTTCAGCTCTGGCTGCTTCTTCTTCTCTAGCTTGCTTAGCTTCTTGTTCTTTTGCTAACTCTTGTTGTGCGGCCGCTTCTTCTTTGTCATGTGGACGCTTAGGCTCACCGCTTGCAATGATATCAGAGATGTAGTCATAAGCTTCAGTTGCATCATATGGCTGCTCGCTGTTGCTTTCATGCGTCTGTCTGCGTAACTCATATGGAAGGTAGTCATCCAATTGGCCGTCTTCAACGCGAGCCATTAATGATGGTGCACCACTCTTGAAGATATGGTTGTATCCTTTTACAGACTTGTCACGGGCAACATCTAGTTTGTCTTTAGATGAGATGCCACCAAGTCTTGCTAGGTATGCACTGAGTGCATCAGTTCTGTTAGCCTTACCAAGTGCTCTTGCTTGTGCAACTTTTTGACGTTGCCTATTAGCAGCAGCTGTCTTTTCTTCTTCTGTTAATTCTTTTTCTGCAGGCGCAACTTCAACGGGCTTTTCTTTTTTGTTTGCAAGTTGTGATATGTACTTGGCAAAGAAATTTTCCTGCTCTTCTTGTGTAGGTGAATTTTTAAGCGAATAGCTGCTTTGCAATTCATCTAATAATTGCCGTCCTTTTGGAGCAAGGTCATAAGAGCCATCTGGCTTTTTAACAATAAGATTGTTTGCTTCTAGAATTATTAATGCTGGCTTTGCTTTTTTATCCGTCATTCTTTCTAAGTCTTCTTCTTTTTGACGAGTTAGACCTAGCTGTACGCCCATATAATACGTAGACAATGGAATGCTACTTGCATCAATTTTGTTTAATTGTTTTGCTGCTTGACGTTCTCGGTTGGCTTTTGCTTTTGCAACCTTGTTTTGAATGTCACCCCAGCTCCAATCTATTTCTGGTTTATCCTTATTTCTTTCTGCCCAAGCAACTGCAAGTTCATATGAACCAAAAGTGTCACCATGAATAAATTCACCATCTTCATTTTGAGCATAAGCCGTAAACTGTGGTATTCCTTCATCAAAATGCTCACGAACGCGCATTTTGTTTTTGCCACCAATATCAGTATATTTTTCTTCTTGTGGTGTTGCTGGCTTTTCTTCAGCTGTTAATTCAGGAGTTATTTCTTGAGCTGGCTGCTCTACTGGCGCACTTGGTGTTTCAATTCTGCGGATACCAGCTTTGATTGTTCCATTTGGCTGAACCTCTTCGAAGTGCTCAAACCCTTCAGGCAAATTATTAGTTGCTTGATTTTGTTGAACATTTTGACTAGGCGTAACAGGTGTTACGCTTCCATTTTGCTGGTTAATACGAGCTAATGTGTTGTCAATGTTTTGACGAACAGTGGCTATTGTATTTTTTGTTTGGTTTTCTGTTGGGGTAAAACCTTGATTAATGAAATCAATGTGAGCCCCAGTAGAAGATACCTTTGGTATTTTGTTATCGTTGCGAATGTCACCAATGGATGCATCTAACTGCTCACCTGCTTGACGCAAGGCATCGCTACCATAGTAATTGGCCATCTCTTGGCCGCCAGTCTTGTTGATCCAACCATCAGATCCAATACCAAAGAATGGATACCACTTACCAGCAGGAACGTCAGTCTTGCCGCCAGTGCCTGTGCTTAAGTAAAATGGTACTTGCACACCATTAACATTGTGCATGACAATTTTTCTACCACTGTAATCAATGATAGGTGCTTGGCCTTCTTCGTATCTCTTGTTTCCTGGAGCGCCAGTATCATACTTAACAGTCTGAAATGGAATTGGTGCTAGGCCTTCTGTCGATGGAACTTTAGGCTCAGGCGTTGCTGTCAATGCTCTTGGTGGCGGAGGCAATCCAGGCTGATCAGGTGCAGGCAATTCTGGAGGTGTTGGAACCCTATACAAAGGAGGCTCGCCCGTAGGACCGCCAGGTGGAGGTGTGCCAGCTTGGTTATATCCAGCGTTAGCTTGTGGTCCAGATCGTGGTCCGCCAGGTTGAGGCTGTGCTGGAGTAACAGGAGGAACTCCAGTCTCTGGTGGCTCTTCTTTCTTTGCCCTGCCCATGGACTCATAAGCTTGGCCTGGAATGCTCAGTGCCCCACCAAGTACGGCACCACCAACAAAACTATCAAAATACTCTTGACGAGCTTGTGGGTCAGTAATGCTTAGGCCAGCTTGCAAGCGCTCAAGAACTTGCTGTCCAGTTTCTGTAAGGCCTTCAGCACTCATGACCTTGCCAGTTGCAAGCGTGTAATCAGCTGCCTTCTGTGCTACTGAACGTTTAGCTAATTCTAAAGCAGCATCTTCTGATAGTTCTTTCCCCACGTGACCAAAAAGATTACGCAAGCCTGGGATCATTCTAAAGCCAATAATATCTAATGCTGCTTGAGGAACTGCCGCAGCTGCCGCATTTCTTAATGAAGCTTGCTCTAGACTTTTTCCCTCATCCATTTGACGAGATAGGTTACTACCAGTGAACTAAGCAGTTGATGCAAGAGCAGCAAGACCAGCAGCCCCCATTCCACCTAGCGCAGCTGGAGCAACTACAGCTGCTGCAGCTGGAGCAGCCATGTAAGGCAATGACCCGCCTGCAAGCTCAGCAAACTTAGTGCCTGGAGCTTCCATCCAACCTTCAGTGGTTGGCGTATAAAGTCCTGCAGCAATTGCATCATTACGTCTTTTGTCAGCTTCAGCTTGGGCAATATCTTTTAAGCCCGCTTTGCCTGCTAAAACAGAAAAGTCACCTTTAAGTTTTTCAATAGACGCAGCTGCAGAGCCAGTAAACGGAGTAAGTTTTCTGGTATTGGTTTTTAAAAACTCATCTGGGTCAAATGGCGCAGCTTCTGCTGGTTTATAACTTTTGATAAACTCATCTGGATTAAAAGCCATTTTAGCTTCCCATTGATAACAATTGTTTTATTGTAGCAGATTGTGGGTTGTTTGCGTTGGCTGGATCATTTGCCCATTGCAATGCCTGCTTTTCTTTTTCTGTGAATTTTTTCATTCCAAGATTAGCCTGTATTTTTTCTGGCAATGTTTTTGCTGCTTTCGCTACAGGAGATGCGGCTGGATTAACAACAGAAGCTACATTTGCAGGAACTGCAGTTAAATAATACTTCTTATACTCATTTGGCAACCTATTAATTGCCATTGTAGATGCAATTGCATCCAACTCTTCTGGGCTAGATTTATTTGGAGATAATTTTTCCTTAGCATATAGATCTTTAAGGATTTCTTTGTAAATAGCATTATGTGCTACAGCAGCAGCTGCCATATCTCTTTGCATAACGCCAGCCATACGTGTCGCATCAGTATTGGCTCTGGTAGCGTCAATCTGTTTGAGGCCAAGCTCTTTATTAAGCATCTGACCATATGTAGTTTGCATGTTATTAAGCATGCCAGACTTACGAGCAAACTCAGCCTTCTCTTGCTCCGTTGCATTTTGCATAGCAAGTTTACGATCAGCAGCATTCTCCGCTTCAATCTGTTGCGCAGTCTTATAGCCTTGCTGACCACCTAAACCAAAGTTAGTTAATGCATATGGAGATGTACCAGCCATAGCACCAAGCCCTGCAGATGTAAGGATGTCATATGGCATACGCTCTCTACGGGCAGCAATTGCCTCATCAATTTTTCTTTGGTTTTCTTCTGACTTTTGAAATGGGTTACCTTTTAATAATTCTTCAGATAAAGATGAAATCCTACCTTGAAGCTCTTCAGTTGCAGATGGCTTCTCTTCTACTTTTTTGCCAGACTTAAACGCAATGATCCCACCGCCAGCCATCATTGGCTCACCTTCTGGAACCATGTCGCCAGTTGCAATTGCACCAATACCTTCCCTGCCTTGACCCATAATCTCTGGAGTTTGTGGATTGTTTTGCATACGGCGGTAAAGCATTAGCATTTCTTGGGCTTCTGCGATTTCCATTGGGCTTGCTTGTGGATTTTGAAGCAACTGTTCAAGCTCCTCTGGCTTCATCATTTTTATGCTACCACCAGCTTTATACTCTTTAATAGCACCGCCTTCTTTATTTCCTCTAAAGCCGCCTGACGCTCCGTAGATACCAAGGCCAGCCATACCCAAACCACCAAGCTGAGAAACCATGCTTGGAGGTGCTTGATACATTGATGTTGCAGACTGTGACAATGGCAAGCCACGTTGCATGTCTGACATAAATGCCAATTGTTGGTATGGATAGTTTTGTTGTTTCAAGAAGTCTTGATAGCGTTGATCAAGACCCTGCTGAGCCTGAGCTTGCTGGATCGTGCCAACGTTTTGCTGTGCTTGATTAATAGCTTGCTGTTGACCAAACTGTGTTTGACCTAGCTGACCTAAAATACTAGCCGCATTGTTTGCCTGGCCGTAGCCTTGCAACGCACCTTGCTGGCCTTGCAGTCCTAGGTTGGCGCCAAACTGCTGCGCTTGCTGTGCTGCTTGGAATGCTTTGTCATAGCCCTGACCAATGGTTTGGTTCATTGCAGTGTTCATGTTACGGTTATTCTCAGAAGCCATTAATGCTTCACGAGATCCACCAAACGCACCAGATCTAGTAGCGTTACCTTGTTGTTGTGTACCAGTCATACCATACTGTCTACGCATCTCATCAAGCTGTGGAGCTAATGATGATTGAATGTATGGGTTCATGAATGCTTGAGTAGCATAAGGATTTGTTGCCATGCCGTAATAATTATTACCTGCATTTCCCATTTGCCCAGCCAATCCAAATGCGCCAAGGCCTGCGCCTCCAGCAAGGTTCGATGCAGCGCCTAACTGGCTAGAAGTTTGCATGTTACTTACATCATTAAATGCACGTTGTTGCATTGGTGAGAAGTCTGCAATGCGCTGGCCGCCATATGTTTTATATGGGTTTTGATTGATGTCTGTTAACGCTTCCGTCTTGCCAATTAATCTTTCAACGCTTGGACGGATGTATTCAGGAATGCTAACCTGAGTAACTGTTTGGTTTGTAGGTGCAGGAGGAGGATCACCGCCGCCAATGTATAAAGTTAAAAAGTTTTCAATTACCCATATAGGGTTAAGCCAATTAAGCATTTTAAACATCTAGGTGTTCCTTTTTGTAATCGTCATATCGTTCGAATACCACATCTTTCCATAATTCTGGCAAAATATCTTTTGCTTTTTCAGGGCCTACACATACGTACACCATGTAAGCTAAAATATTTCCTGCGGCATACCTCAATGTATGAGCAATCTCAATGCCATGCTCGTCTTTATCTTTTTCAAATTTATTTGCAGTTTCGTATCCAGATACAACAGTAATCCACATAGGAAGTATTTGTTCTTGTATGCTTCTGTAGAATGGGTTTACTTGTAGGTAAACTAAGCAAATTAAAAATGCATTGTTGATTTGTGACTCAGTAGTATTCTCTGGCTTGTCTTTATCTACCAGGTCGTCCCACAAATGTGACAGTGTAACAAGCATACGATACACACTCAATGCATCTTCATTGCCACCAAACCATTCTAGTTTTTTTTCTAATGATGTAGTCATATTTATACAGGTAAGTATTTATCTGCTTTAATTTGCTTGCCTTGCTTCTTATTTCCAGTGCGAGCATGGCGAACTTTATCCATCATGTTGTAAAGTCTCTTAGCGCCAGCATCTGTAGATCCGTTTCCTAAGTGACTGACTACGTCAGCTGGAACTACAAACTCACCATCTGCTAAACGTGCTGGCTGCTTGTCACCAATAGTTGCGGGGATGTTGTCAGACATTCCATCACCAGGGCCTTTTAGCATACGGCCACCGTCAGAGTAGCCACCTAATGTTGATAGGCCGCCTCCAGCCATTTTAGTAAATTGCTGAGTATCTTGATTGTATTGATATTGATTTTCGCCGCCGCCTGTTACTTGCGGAACAATTTTATTAAGCATGCCACCAAACAATCCATTGCCAAAAGATGCTCCACTCATTGCGCCCATGTTTGGTAATCTCGGTAATGAAGGATTGCCAAACATGTGTTCAGCTATGCTATATGAACGACCACTGCCTTCTGCAGGGGCTGGCATTACTTTATTAAACGTTTGTGTTTCTGGATCATATGTATATTCAAATGATTCCTTTTGTGGCATTTGCATAGGTTGAGTTTGTCGATTCATGTAACCATAACTCATATTACCAGTAGGTGAACTATCCCTTGGCAAACCACCTTGAGCCATACCCATTGGTGTTCCCATGAATGGATTTTGCTTTGCACCATAATCTGCGTTTACAACTTCTTCACTTGTTGGCATTTGAGTTGGTGTAGCAAAGTTAGTGTGAATTTGCTGGCCTTGCGGGTACATACTTTTTTCAATAAAAGGCGCTGACATCAAGCCGCCTTGTGCAGCTTTGTACACTGGCTGTGCTGTATATGATGGGTTATAGTAATCTCGCTCTCCCTTGTCTAGGATTGCATAACCTCTTTCATCATACATTGGACCATTATAATATTCTTGACCAATTGGATTTGCAGAGTATGTGTAAGGACGGATCTCGCCTTTATCAACTGGCTGTGGTTTAAATTTATTCTCAGACATTGCACCTAACGCGCCAAGTCCTGCCGCACCAATACCAAGTTGCGCTGGGGTAGATAGTCTATTAAATCTATCAAGTAATCCCGTTCCCGCTTCTGTTGTTGGAGGAGGATTTACAACACCCATCTGTGCAGCTTGTGTTGTATTTGCAAGCGTTGCTCCTGATGGGTTTACCATTTGAGCGTTAATTCCTCTTTGTGCATTTGCCAAATTAAACCCAGCAGCATTTTGAGCTTGTACTGGGTTAATAATGGTCGGGTTTTGCATCATGGATGTTAACCCTTGGTTTACTGGCGCAGTTGTTGCCTGTGGAATTACTTGTGCTGCTACTGGAGTTTTGACTGCACTAGGATCAACTTTTGCACCGCCGAAGGATGCCATAGCGCCTGACATAAGACCAGACGTTAAGCCCATGCCTAGGCCTTGTTTTAAATCGCCAGTCATTAGGGTTCCGAGACCACCAGACAATAGGCCCATACCAACGCCCTGTGCTAACGCGCCACTTAAACCAAGCTTACCTCCAAGCGCCGCAGCTGCTGGGCCGCCAAACACAGCAAGGCCAACAGGCAACGCAACCCTTAATAAGTCTTTTAAGAACCCAGCTTCAGGCAGTCCAGTTTCTGGATTAATAGTTAATGAGCCACCATGCTGCACAGCCATTTGCTGTAAAGCATCAACTTCGCCTGGCGTCATATGGACTAGCCGCGAGTCTTCGTCTCGTCCTTTAGAACGAATGTAGTCGGCTGCTGCTGGCAGTCCGCCCTGTGCGTATGAAAGTGTGTAGCTCATATAAACCTCTTTGGTTTTACTTTGTTAAATAATATCATGTATCAAACCGTTGTACCACTAGCATTAACCCAATTAGTGCCGTTCCACCAGATAGTAATGCTATTAGTTTTTCCATATATAATCCTAAATGGTAGTGTATCCGTCAACTTCAATTACGCCTGTAGCGCCTTGCATACCTGTTGTGCCTATAAGCTT
>Ga0181356_1000410_pt1 | contig 18330 bp, 16 predicted proteins | sample Fa13VDMM110SN_FD_130104 | JGI IMG/M metagenome (GOLD analysis project Ga0181356, IMG submission 130104) | Freshwater viral communities from Lake Michigan, USA - Fa13.VD.MM110.S.N | ecosystem: Environmental > Aquatic > Freshwater > Lake | place: USA: Michigan | collected 2013-09-24 | reverse complement strand
TCTATTTCTCTATATCTAGTCCAAGAACTTGCTTCTTCGGTTGCCCAAGATTCTAATTTTATCTTTTTAGGTTGAACTGTTAGATTCTTATTCTTTACCTTAGTAGATTTTGCGTTGAAGCCATCATAGATGTTACATGTGACATTAAAGTCCCCTGTGAAGGGGATAAAGTGGGCTAGCTTATTAAAATCAACTATAGGGCCTCTAAATTCAAAATTATAAGGGGATCCGTCCTGTGTTGCATCTTTATTTATTATCCATTCTATTTCTACATAATTGGAAAAATCTATGTTTTTCCAGTTCATTAGACCATATCCCTGGTCATTAGAAAATAATTCAAATCCTTCAAAAGTATAAACTAAATTATCAGAAGAAAGAAGAACATCATAAGTTCCATTCGTATAATTAGTACTTACAACAGTACCAGAATCGCCGGAAGGAATTCCTATAGTAAGCGTTGGACTTGAGGTATACCCGGATCCTGGTGATAATACCGTAATCGTTGTTATTCTACTACCGCTAATAACGGGCAGAAGAACTGCTCCGAGGCCTCCTCCCCCGGTAACTGTTATTAAAGGAACGGTAGAATAACCTAATCCAGGAACATTTATAGTAACAGATCCTATTGTTCCCCCTGTTATTCCTGCGGTCAAAGAAGCGGTCTGCGATTTAATTTCTACAAAATCCCCTACTTTAAATGTTGGAAGATTTATTCCGCTCCATGAAAAATTCATTTCATCCCAATCCCATCGATCTATCTCCAATTCTAAAACTAAAGGGGTTCCAATTGGAACTACGTATGATAGATTTGTCGAAGGATCTATGTAAGAAGGAGGATCGTATTTTCCATCCCCTAAAAGTTGGATTTTTCCCTCTTGTTTTAATTCATAAAATTGATTTATTGAATCTATTAGACTTTGATTTTGGGAGGAAGTGTAATTCTGCTGAGAATCTAATGGATTTATTATATTACCTAAATCCGATATATCAGGAGGCAAAATATTTACAATCCCATTTATATTAGTGTTTTGCGGGCAATAATAATAAACCGGGGTTATTTGCTGTGGGTTTATATTCCAGATTATGCTAGAAGATCCGGAGGTTGCTCCATTCCCTATTAATCCCGTAGGATCTTGTTGTGTAAAACTAGGGGATTCTGTTATATAAAAACTGAATCCTTCGGTGGAAAGATTAAAGGTATAGGATTTTCCAATTACAACATTTAAAGGAGGATTAGGGCCAGAAGGACCCACTATTCCTAAATCAGGGAACCCAGTAAAATACAAAGCACTTCCAGTTCCGCCGAGAACATTTACCCCTATATCATAATTATTATAATATACACTAGGGGTTTGTATAGGAAGAGCATCTGGTTTTATATTAAAATTCCTTAAATCTTCTATATAAGCTAAATCTGGGTTTACCCTGAAATCAAAATAATTACCTGATTTTATATCTTGAACCTCAGTAAAATCTACCCATGCTCTTGTATTTACTACAGAAAAATAAACTCCTTCCCCTGTTATATCTATTATTCTTGCATTAAGGGGTAAATAGTCTCTTTTTAGCTTCTGTTTTAGCCCGAATAATTTTATTAAGACTTCTTCCTGGGTAAATTGAAAAGAATCAACGACTATAGGATACCCATATTCGTCGGTTTCTGATGTTACTTTATTTATATCATAATATAATCCAAATAAAGATGTTTTTTTATAGGTATTACTAGGAATTAGAGTATTTTGTGACGAAACATCAAGAACATAATTACCCTCTGCATCTGGTCCATAGGTTTGTTCCATCCTATATTTACCAGAATTGGGGTTATCCAATACATCTTTTATCTGATATGATTGGGATCCTGATCCGAGCCTTTGTGTTTTTATTTCATTTAAAGCTATCTGATTCTTTAAAGAAGGAGGGGTTAAACCTTCATCCTCTGAAAAATCAAGATTTAGCCAGTATTCTTTTATTCTTAAATCCTGATACCCAAAAAACTTAAGAGCATTTATAAGCCCTTTATAACTTCCTATATACGGGAATATTTCTTCCCCTGCTAAAAGTAACTCTTTTCTCTTTTCGTTTATTTCTTCGTAATTCGGTAGGGGTTCTTTAGGATCGTGATTCCTTAAGATTATAGAATCTTCATTATTAAAAGCTCTTCCTAAGTTATTTGCTAACACCTTTAGCCTTTCGTCTTCTGCTATTATTTGCCCGTAGAAATTAACCTCTAATATTTTACTTACATTAGCACCAGTAACCCCTGCACTTATGTCTTCTATGATAAGTTTTCTTTCGTATACCTCTTCTGATTCTTCTGGACCGTTTAGTCCTACGTTCACAGAAAGAGATTTGGATTCAGAAAGGGTAAAAGTAGGACAATTTAAAGATCCATTGGAATAGTAATCTGAAGAAGATGCTATTACGTCATTATAAACTATATTCGGATAAGAAACTATTAATGGCTGTCCATCACCTCCCGCTAATTCATCCAATATTTTATAAGTGAATAATATCTCGGTTACGTCTATATTACCATAAGAATTATTATACCATCTGGTTCTCCATTTTCCCGAAGTAGCTCCTGTAGCTAAAGTTCTCGGGTAACTATAATCGATTCCTCCAGAAGGACCAATTATTTGCTGGGTTATAAATATCTGTTCGTTTTCATAAAGACCAGCTGAAACAGGATCGAAATAAATATTGCCTGCAAAATATCCATCTGGTCTATTTTTATAGGATACCGTAAAAGATATAGTATTACCTAAACCGATTATATTTTGTCCAATAAAATTATTTACCGGAATCGTAATAAGTACTCCTCCCCCGCTAACTACGCAAGAAGTAATTTTCCCTTTGAATTTGCTACCCCCTATTACCCTTCCGTTCAGATAAATTTCAGATCCTCTGGATAAGCAATAATCTATTTCGTTTCCGATTGAATTTAAATTGAAAAAATTGACATCATTCGTGTTAAACTGGAAGGTATAGTTACTTCCTGATTGTTGGAAAATAACATTTCCATTAGACGTAGAAACAGAACTAGTCTTATATAAGAATCTTGAATCTAAAGGACTAGGACCTGTAGGCCCGATATATTCGAAATTTAAGGGATTCCCCCTTTTATTAAAAAATCTAAGTTTTAAATCCGCCATTTAGAAAACTCTTCTGTTATTTTTAGGTACTGTATAGTTAAAATAATTTTTTATCTGCTTAGTAGTTTCTACTAAAGCAAAAAATCCCTTCTCGAAATAGGATAGAATACTAGCTTTAACGGGGTCTCTGAATAAGACCTTGGATAAAGTTTTTTCCAGTATTTTATCTTTATAATTAAATCCTTGATACGCAGTGTCATTAATACTATACATCACATCAAAGATATTATTTCTCTGATCAAAATCATAATATCTTCTTTCTTCATTAACCGCATTCATCTGCTTCATTATCTCTGTGTATTCAGTAGCATTTGAACAAGGAAAAAATTTAAGATCCCCATTAGCATTTATGATAGTAGATCTATATCCTGAACACCCTATATCAAAAGATCTTTCCCCTGCTGATTGGGATGAATCATATTGATCTTTTTGATCGTAAAAAGTTGTGTTTGAAGTTTTATACTTAGCACCGAATGGTGTATAGTTTACTCTTAATTCGTCTCCTGGAAAAAAAGGAGAAAATCTTTCATCTTTATCTTCCATCTTATTTATTTATTACAGATTGTCGGGTGGTGGTATTCAATTGGCTATTAAAATTAACAGGAACCGGTAATCCCTGAACAGTTATATTTATAGGTCCTAAGCTACCTATTACCGGGCTAACCGTATATTGATTTCCTGCTAAATCTGCCCATCCTCCTCTAAAAATCACTAATTGATTCATTCCAATTATTATATCACCGAAGGTATCTATAGAAGATGATTTATAAGAAACTATCCCATCTGTACTTGAAGTATCCTGCAGGTTTCTTAATCCGTTTTGATCGTCTTCAGATAGAAATTCCACGTATACCGAATCTACTCCAGATACAGATTCTATTATTGCAACCATATCGGATCTTGGTATTTTATCTCTTCTTTTTAGATTTAACATGTAATCAGATATTTTATTTCTTATCTGCTGCTTTATAGTGTTAGGATCAAATCCTACAAATGTAGTCATGTCTATATTCATGACGAATTTCTTAACTATAGGATCAACTATTTGAACCACCGTAGTTGCTATCATAGATCCCGAATCTTCTATCAGATTCATTATCCTAGCCTTTTGAGAAGCCGTAAGTATAAAATTCTGAATAGGAACACTAAAATAATCCTGGTTTGAAGCTATATTTAAAGTGATATCGGGAACTAAATAGATATAAACCACATTATCATCATCCAAATTCTCATCATCAAAAGTAGAGTATGCTTGTATCTGGGAAAATATTGCTAGTTTATTTAAAAATATCTCATAACTTTGAGCATTTGCAAAAACAAAAGCTCTACTTGTTTTGGGTGCAACTATTCTTATCAAAGAGGTTGCATCTGGATCTGTACCGAAATCAGGATCTAATGAATTAACTATATTTAAATAGAGATTTAAATCTAAAGATGCTCCGTATAAATCTGTTCCGCTATCAGAGAATTTCCAGGTAAGAGGATTGTTTGGTGTAGAATAAACATTTCCTTTTATTCCTATGTTGGTTAGGGATTCTACTCGTATATTAGATCCTGATTTAGGTATCTGGCCAAAGAAAGAATTACCAAAATAAACATCAATTCCATTTGCAATCCCGCTCTTAACAATAAATCCTTTTGCATTAAGGGGAATATCATAGAATGAATCGTATCTTCTCCATCTTTCTTCGTTAACATAAACATCTACATAAAATTGATCTATATTTTGTCCATTTATAGAGGGTACATTAAAACTTAAAAGGGATGCTCCATTTGAGGTAAAATTACTGGAAGCAAAAAGTCCTTGAACTACTTTAAATGTTTGGGGTTGGGATTGTGAAGAAAGGGGGATTGTTACGGTATCAGAAGGAATAACCAAGGTGTACATTTGTCCATTTTGCTGATTTCTAATTTGTGTATTCCTTCTGATTATAACACTTCCGCCTCCTGCTTCTGTGTTAGAAGAATTCCAGGATACAACGACTTCACCCTGGGATGCGGAAGATCTTTTAGGATCATATCCTGATATCCTTGCAAGACTTCTTACTGAATAATCTCTGGTTGCTTGTTCTATATTTAACTCTGTTATAGAATCTTCTATGAAATAAAGAATAAGTTGGGATATATTCTGGAAAACAAAGGTAATTTGTCCCCAAGCAGAAGCTACGGTAAAAAGGTTTTTACTTTGGGAATAGGTTTTGCTGATAAAAGAATAGGTGCTAGTAAGAAGACCGGAGATTAATATATTATTCTTTTTATAAATATTCATTTTTTTATGTTATTAGTAATGTAACAATAGGGCTTAATCCCGAGTTGGAATTAAATCTAAAATCTAATGTTGCTATATCTCTATTAGTTCCTAAGTAAAATTTTAATTCATATGTTCCCCCTAGGGCTTCAAATTCCGGTATGTATGCTCTTATATTATTTTGTACCTCTTTTCTTAACGCTGATTCTGATAAATTCATATCGTAAATAAGGGATTCTAAATCTAGGCCAAAGCTGGGATCACCTAATACTTCTCCCCTTTTAGTAAATATCATCATTTTGATTTTTCCTACACAAGCTTCTAAAGGATCTGTTACTTCTAACTGATCCTCTTTGTAGTTAGGATCCTCTGGATCTTTATTATAGATTTCTCTCAGCATACATTTTATTTTTTTATATATCCAAGAAAAAAATCCAAGAAAAATATATTAAATTATGACCACTGTAAGAAATAAGAAGCCGTATTTTCTCCATTTATCATTTCCATAACCTCTTGAACCTCTGCTTCCCCGTTTGCTTTTATATCATTGGAATTAACCTGAACGCCACCGGGAAGGGTATAAGCAAATACTCCAAGCATAGTTCCTAAAGCTATTTTACATTTACCTATACAGTACCTAACAAATAATTCATCGTCATATAGGTATTCATCGTTTATAGCTACAAAACATCTTACTGCAACATCAGATCCGCCAGAGCCAAATCCTTGGGCTAATTGGGATTGTTGGGAGCCACTTCCTTTTCCGCTTCTCCCTGGATCTCTACCTAGTATTGTTAGGAATTTAGTATTTTTATTCCATTTAAAAGCATATGTGGGAAGAAGATAAGCTTTTGCTAAATCAAAATAGGAATACATTACAGTTCTATAAACTAAATTGTCACCTATGAAAGGGGATAACATTAGCTCTGACCCTAATAATTTGGAATCGCTAAAGTCTTTATCTGGGTTTCCAGAAATTCCCGCTCCCCCAACTTCCCTAACATCAAATATAGTTACTATAGAATCCGGAAGTTTAATTTGCCTAGTTTTTTTAAATTCTGGATGATTAAATAATTGATTAGCAAGAACCATTATTCTTTCCTCTACCGCATATTGATAATTATCATAGAACCAAGCTCTAGATCTTTTTATGATTCTTTCTGTCTCCTGTCTATTTAGATTATAGGGTAAAGAACAGCTAAAAGATATGGCATCTTCTATTTCTTGTATTAATTCGTCTGAAGTCATTTTTTAATAATTTAGGTTTCCAAATTTGGATCTTCTGTAATCCGGGTTTAAATCCTTTAATCTACTATCGGTTACAAACCTTTCATTTCTAAGATCATTAAATCCTCTAACTTTTATAGTATCTTTACCTATTTCTGCATATTCCCCAATATTACCATCTCTTAGAACTCCTCCTGTCGTCTTACAGTTAACATTTTTACCTTTACAATCAATAAAACAATCTGTTAATTCATTGGAAAATTCTATTACACTATCATTAACTCTAGAAGAGGTTATTTTACACCCATTAGCAACGTTACAGTTTTCTACCCTTGTTTTTTTTATATCGCAAGTAAAAAGATTGCAATTTTCTAAAGCTCCACCTTTTATGTCACAGGATATTAAATCCAGATCTTTAACTTTCATGAAGTTTCTTATCCTAGCTTCTTTTACCTGGTATCTACCATTTGTCGTGTCGTAGTTAAAATAACAAGATCTAACATTACCATCAACAACCAGATCAAAAATTTTATCTTTTATCATTGGAAAATATGTCTTTATATTTTCGTCCAACCCCTTTAGATCTACGAAAACATGAAAGTCTGGGAAATTCATAAAAAATAATTCAGGATTGCTATAGCATTTTACAACTTTGCTGTATTCCTTCATCATTTCTTTAAGTTTAGCTAGGTCCTCTTTGGTATACCCATTTGCCCGGTGGCTAAGAATATCATAAAGGTATAGGATCACATAATCTATAACTTCTCTTATTTCTTTTATCTTTTTTTCATAATCCCTATTTCCCAAATACCTGAATTCTAGGTATCCATCTTTAAGTTTAGTGAAATTTACTCCGTAATATTTTTCGTCAGGAACCTTAAATAATTTAGGATCGATATAAGTTATATTCTCCAACATAGAAAATCTATTAACGGGAACAACCCTTTTTACTGTATTAGCATACACGTTATTAGATCTATTACCAAACTTGGAATAAATAAAATTTTCATCTATTCCTAGTATAAATTTAAGTTTATCTAAATTTTCTATTCTATCTTTTATTTCTCTTCTGAATTTATCGAAGCTAAGGGAAAATTGAAATGCACATCTATCATCTGTCCACCCATTTTTCTCTATCCAATTTAGAATTTTTATCATAACAGGAATAGCTTCAGCGTATTCCATTGGTCCAGTTATTAGCTCGACCATTTTATTTCCTCCCGAATAATCAGGCTCTAACTTAAATAAGGAAGAAGTAACTTTTAAATCAGAATGGTATTTCTCTGATACCCGAACTTTTTTCTTTATCTCTTTTCCTATAGACTCAGCAGCTTCTCCTTTCAACATATTAGTGTAGAATTCAAATTCAAATCCTATTACAGAAGAAGAAAGTGCATTAAGTTTATCTATGTGATTTCTTTCGCTCATTTAACTATATATCTTTATCGATCGAATAAAGATTTTTGTTACAAAGGAATTTTGTTAATCAAATTATTAACTGTACTTATTTTATCAAATAAATCTAGTATGGGTTTAGGTATTTCAAATTTTATTGCGGTTGAGAGCTTTAAAACCTGGGTAAAAGCTACAATAGCGCTATTTAAAGTTCGGGACAGGGTATTTTTTCCTTGTATTGTTAAATTGAAAGCATATAGAGGATTTGGTGCTCCCGGAGGTACTGTAATAGCGGGGGGAAGAAGTATATTAGCTATTAAAGCATTAACGTCCGGTGGAATAGATTCTATAGAATCTTTAAATACTTTATAACTCTGGGTTATCCCTATTATATTTTCCGATACAATTACATTCATTTGACTTTTGTAATTTCCTACTATTTTTTTTATTTGCTCCTCTGCTTTTTTCTTAAATTCCTCTTTTTTTTTCTCTCTTTCAGCTTTTTGCGCTTCTTTTTCCTCTTCAGTTTTTTCCTTTCTTCCCGCTTTTTTTCTTTCTCTCTCGGCTTTCCTTTCCTTTCTTCTCTCTGATCTTGTTTCTCTTTCATTCTCTTCTTCCTCCTCTTCATCTATCGATTCGGTAGCTGTTTTAATCTCTTCGCTTTTCTTAACAAGATTCTCAACTATGGGCTCTACATCTAAACCAGGAATAGATTCGCCAAGGCTTCCCAATTTACTCAATAATTCTATTTGCGGTTGTAAAGACATAATCTATTTTGTTTTTGTATTTATACTTAGGACCGAAGTTGGTAAGGGAACTACCGGTGGGGTTCCTGCTCCTGCATGGGTATGGGTATCGTATATCTTTTTAAAAGTATCCCCCTTTATTACAGATTCTATAGCACCTTCCCCTAATTCTATATTTAAAGAATTTATAATAACTTTTTCGTTCTCCATTCTTATTTCATCCTCCCCCATTTTTATAACTACCCTAAGCTCTCCCCCATTCTGTGTATCCAATTGAATAGTAGCATCATCAAGTTGAAATACTAAACCTTTTTTCCGGCTATAGAATAGCTTAAGAGATCCAGGTTGTGCTTCCGAATCATAAATTAAAGAATGGAATCCTTCGTAAGAATTTTCTTCATTCATCTCTTCTATCATATCGGGGGAATATTCTTTTATGGTATCGAAGTATAGCTTATAATAATTTTCTCCTTCAAAAGAGCAATAAACAACAGTTCCTATTCGGGGAATACTAACTGCTCCCCCTCCCCTTCCCCCTCCGAAATATTCGCTAGCAGTTCCTGGTTCAGCCCAAGGAATATCTTCTGTCGGTAAATCATCAAATATGCCAAAGACTTTTACCTTTGCTCTACCCTGTTTTAAGGGGTCAATTACATCAACTATTACTCCTAGGTATGATTTATTAGACGACATTAAGAATCAAATTTAGTGGGGTCTGGATTTTTACCGCCAAGACTTATGTTATACGAATCTTTAGTCTTTAAGTTTCCTAAATCCCCCGGTTCCTCAGGATTAAAATCCTCTCTAGTAGGAGGATATAAATCCCCTAGATTGCCTTTAAAGTACTTAGTATCTTCTTTAGGATAAACTGGGGCAGGTTTACTACTGAATTCAGTTAAATTTTTGTTGTCATCTTTATAGACATCTTCTACCAGGTTTGATCTTTTAGCAGGTTCGTCTACGTAAACTCTTTCTGGAGATTTTAATTGATTAGACTCTTCAGAAGAATTAGGGTATACATTTTCATTAATCCCCTCGTATCTTCTTCCAGGAAGGCCTAGATCAGATCCGGGTACATCAGAGTAAACATCTTCATTGATTATAGGGTATGCTCTTTCGGGTGCTCCTAAATCTTTTCCTGGTACATCAGAATAAACATCATCGTTGATTATAGGGTATGCTCTTTCGGGTACTCCCAAATCTTTCCCAGGAACTTTAGTGTAAACATCATCATTGATTTGCGGGTAGACCCTATCAGGTACGCCCAGATCAACTCCAGGAACATCGGGATAGAAATCTTCGGTCACAGTGGGATAAACCCTCTGTGGAGCTCCTAAATCGGAGCCAGGAACATTTAGATATACATCACCCGAAGGCTCTGGATAAACTCTCTGAGGAGCTCCTAAATCTCGGCCAGGAACTTGAAGATAAGCATCACCAGAAGGGTTCGGATAAACCCTCTGGGGAACTCCTAAATCTTGTCCGGGAACACGATTATAAGCATCACCAGAAGGGTTCGGATAAGCCCTATCCGGAACGCCTAAATCAGGGCCAGGAACTGTTGAATATAGATCCGAATCCCCGGACATCATATCAGGGTAAACTCTTCCTATCGTTGGGGATCCTGGCGGGGTAACCCCTAAATCAGGGCCAGGAACATTAGGGTATACATCCGAATTTATTAAATCCCCAGGGGAGTATTTATTTTCAGAAGGTCCCCCAAGACCCATCGTCTGTGGATTCGGTAGACCATTTTTTAAGGAAGATCCGAGGTCAACCCCAGAAAGCTGATTAGAAAAATCTCTAATATTATTTAGACTTAAATTAGAAGAATCTCCAGATAAAACCCCCATGATTTGGGATGGATCAAATGAATATGCATTCCCTAATATTAATTGATCAGCTCCGCTAAGAGGATCGGTTAACAACTGGGTACCTCTATCATAAAGATCATTTACAGTATTTCCTATAAAATTAGTTCCTATATTTGCTGCCTGTTCTAAAAGATCTGCTGCTGGGCCATTGGGTATTTCTACCCCTAAAACGGTTCTCCCTGAAGGGTCTCCCTCGTATTTTTGAACCGAACTTTTATTCGTAAATACATCATCGGAAATTATTAAAGGGTTCTTATCCATCCTTATATTAGGGTATTGACTTCTTATTTTAACTCTCCCCACATGTATCTTAAAACTTTGTCCTAGCGGTGATGCTGCATCCGTACCTGCATTAATTTCAGTAGAAATAGGAGAACTTTCTGTAAAATCGAATTCACAATTACTACACTCGATTAAGATTATAGGTTTTACCCCTGATTGGTCTTGCTGATTCGTAAGACCCTCCGATCTTGCTATATCACCAAGAACATTACCAAAAGCTCCTCCCTGAGCTCCGGTATCGTCGGGGAAATTCCCAGTACTATCTAAGCTGGTTCCGGATAAGCTATTACCTGGGTTTATTCCTGATCCTATAAGATTAGCAGTATTTGCTATAGTTGTTAATGTGGTAGAAGAATTTATAATTCTATTGGTCTTAAAGAAATTTCTTAGGTCCGTAACATAAATATACATTCTAAATCTTCTAAGATTCCTAGGAACAGTTTCTCTCATATTTATGAAATCAAAAGTCGCATGATTATAAAGATCGGCTAAAGCAGTAATTCTTAGATTTAATGATTCTAATGTTGTTATCTCTATAGTAGCTGCTCTTGAAGGATTAAAATCTGAATCTGAATCTAGATCCTGGAATCCACCTCTTGCAACTTTATATAAAGCATCCAATCCCGTTATCGATTGAAAAAACCAGGGCTGATTTTTAGTTATATCCCTAAGAAGTATCTTAAACTGTTTAATCATCTGGGATCTTTTACCCCCAGTCCTAGGAAAACCATCATAGGTTGTCGAAACCTCTCTATTCTCTAAATACGTTTGAGCCGAATAGAAAAGTACATCCTTAGGGGTTTTACTTCTTCCTATGTATTGTAATTGACCAAATATATTTAAATTTGTATCGTTAAGATAGCTACCGTCTTTAAAAAGGGGACTTACCGGGGTTCCATATTCCTGATCTATTCCTAGAAGTCCAAATTCAAAATCCATAGAAAATCCTAAATAAGTAGGATCCTCGTTTTTTCCTTGGTCGTTAAGTTTAAATCCACTTAAAAACCTATACCTGTCTCTATCAGTAGCACCTGCAAATCCAAAGCTCATATCTTTTTATTCTATTTATCTGTTATTAGATTTATTCTAAAACAAAAGGATAAGCTTTAGGAAGATTTCCCGCCCGATTGACAACCCAATTTCTTTTAGATAAATAAAGTATTTGTTTAAATTTTCCATTGGAAAAGGATATCTCTATTCCCATGACCACATAATTACCAGAAAGAAAATTATCGGTTTTGGTTCCAGAGGATGTGTTACGAGTTCCCGGTGGGGTATTTCCGGTATTCTCTGATCTTAAATTCATTTTTCCCACCTCTATATTAACGGGAACTAATTGTCCCTTGTAAAATCCGGCGAAATACCCATCGAGTTCTATTTTAAGAGAAAATTTAGTGCAATCGTTGTAATTTATTAGGTTTTGATATTTGGAGTGTAAATAATTTACGTGAACCCCTCCGGTATCATCTTTTCTATTTAATATGCCTAACCATTCTCTTCTTTTCTCTTTTTTATACTCATCATCACGGCCTCTTCCTTTTTGTAGTATCTGACCGCTAAAAATTTCTTTGCTAGTTAAAGATTCTATATCGTAATTAAGGTACTTATTTTCAGGGAATTCTTCTTCTAGATTCTCATCATAAAATCCTATATTAACTGTATAGCCGGTTTTATTTACATTCGTACCAGCATTAGAAATCAATGTATACCCATTTATACCAAACGGAAAAACATCTTTATCTAAGAGATTTTTTAAAATAAGGTATGTTTTTTTAATTTCTGGAGTATAACTTCCAGATAAGCTAACATCAGGTTTAAAATTATCACTAGACGAATACCCTGACACATACACAACTTCCTCCTTTATAATTCCCTCGTAAGAAAATTGGCTACCCAAATTTATAAAATTTAAATTATAATAAGGATCTATCCAGCAATCAAAAAAACTAGATTCGTCATCTTTATATGATCTTAAACAAACCTCCTGTATAAAATCATAATATGAATAATTTGGGCATATCCAGGTCATATTATCTTCTGTTGTGGTTTCGTTTGTCGAAAATCCTAAATCTAAATCTTGGGAGACCTCAAGAAGAGTCTGATAAGAGCTTTTATCCCTAAATGATTTTATCACCGGGGTGTAAAGAGATGGTATTCTACATTCGGAGCTAATAGAAAATCTTAACTGATTTCCCTCCGGGTCAGAAGCAGATCCATCCTTCGAATACCTACTAGAAACACTACTTTTAACAGAAAGAATATTAAAATCCATTCTTATAGGTTTATAATATCCTTCAGGGGAAGAAATATAAAGCGAAACTATGTCACCATCCTTAGGATAGTTTACTGATATAAAAGTAGAATTACCAGAATAAAAAGAAAAATTTAATACTGGTAAAAATCCGTTAAGATCTAAATTAAAAGAGGTTAAATATTCTCCCACAGGATAGGCATTTATTGTTAGATAAGGTGTAGATACTCCTGTTCTTTGTCCTGCATTTGTATTCGGATCCCCTTGATCATTTCCTTCTACAACTAAAAATTGTTGATCTAATTTTATGTTATTCGAGGAGATCTGATTTATTTTGGTTTCCCTCACTTTATTTATTTAAAGGCTTATTAAATCCTCCCTTACCTGCATCCGGGGCAAAAGTAAACACGTTTCCTTTTCTCGCAAATTTACGATCCCCTGGTTGAGAAACATTAGGAGGAAGAATTAACGGGGGTTTATTCTTTATAGTTTTATCTAGGAAATTTTTCCTGCCCGGGCTAACCTTAAACACTTTATCTTCTTGGGCCTTTTTAAGATTATCCAGCGGGGTATTCTGTTGAGATGTGGATTGTCCAGAAATTTGATCCTTTTTCTTATCGTATGTTTTTCTTATCATTTCAGGGCTAAGTATAAATAATAATCTACCTTCGTCAATGGAAAAAGGATTAGAGATTCCATTTACTTTCATCATAGATCCACAATACTGGGAATCCCCTATTTGATACAGGGAAATAAGATCCGGTCTCATAACCGTATCAGAAGTGACCCTAAATACCTTTCTAGAATTCATAAATTGAATATTATAATTTACTGAAGCTTGGGTTAAATCCCATATTCCAATAGATTTAGATTGATCTGATTCATTAGGATTAAATATCCTTTTATTTACCGATAAAGTGTCTATCTCTAACATATTTTTTAATTTTTAAACTAATGATAAAAAATCATAATTCTTTAATCCCCCAACGTGACTGTACCTCCAGATCCTGCAACCCCTCCATCATCAGTGGAGAAAAAATTATTAAGATTCTCGTTGGTACTAACAGTTCCGTCAAGTCCTACCACTGTGTTATAAGTTTGAGCATTTGCAGAAGTACTTTTAACACTTTGGTACAATCTTCCATCTCCTTGATTAAATATACTTTCTATTTCGCCTCTTTCTCTATCCCTTCCGTGGGATAAGGTAAAACTTGCTTCTAATGTGGAAGGAAAATCATCAGGGCCTAATAAATCGCCAAAAGTAATAGTGACGTCTTTACAAATTAAATTTCCTATCATCGCAATAGGATTATAAGGGTTTCCCATGACTAAATGCCATTCTCCTATCGGTGCACCCGTATATAAAGATAGTGGTGCTATCCACGCGGTTGCAGCATCAAGTGCCATATCCGATTTTATACCTTTAAATACCCTCTGAAATAATCCTAAGTTATCTGGATCGTTCACGGTGCCTTCTATAATAGCCTTCTGTAATTTATCAAGGTCTTCCTTGAAGGTATTTAAGCTTCCCTCGTCTATTGTAGTATTACCTATAACTTTAGCCGAGGGTTTTTCCCCTGAAAACATCTTAGAAAAATTACTTAAAACAAATGCTTGTGGATCGGTCCAATATTGCTTAGCTCCCTCGTCTCCCCCAGGAAAGCTTAAGGCAGAATATGCGGCTTCATTTCTTATATAGGGGGATAAGAAATTACCATAGTTTGTTCCTATAGATAAAAGATTTCCTAATATATCAAATAAAGCAGCTTTAGTGTTAACCTCACCGACTGACGTTAAATCATAAGAAAATTTAATAACCATATCTGACCATGTGAAGGCAAGTCCAAGTTCCCGCTTTTTGGTGCTTTTTATTACATCGACAGGAACCCAAATTCTCTCAGAAAGTATTCCCATTCTTCCCGTCGTGTCATCTTTAGCTGCATCGAAAAATCTTCGGAAAAATCGATTTCTTGTTAATTCGTCGCCCTCGGGGCTAAGGGAATTTGCTATGGCTTCTAATCCGGGTATATTGGCTTTATCTAAAATTGCTTTATCAGCATTTGAATCCGATCCATTATATGTTGCTACTAGGTTTGTCAGGGTATCATAAGCTGCAGAATTTAAAAGACCATCGCCAAAAGCTTTTTGGACCCTATCTTCTTCGATTGGTTGATCCCCCCATTGTATCCCAGTTGTAAATCCTATTAAATTGCTTAATGTGTTTCCACTTTTTCCTCCGAACCAGGTAACTGCTTGGGCAACTGGCATTCCTACTCCTTTCTTTAAATTTTCAGGGGTTCGTAAACCCATAGGGATGGAAAAATTATCTAAAACAGGAGAAGTAAATCTTCTTAATGTTATTAATCTATTATTAGGTATAGTTCCATAATATTTACAGTATATAAAATCTTTCCAGTAATAGGGAGCATGTGGTCCTCCTTTTATAGGACTTCCCGCAGATAGATTATCCCCGCTAGCTAATAGCAAGGGACTATATGCTGCAGTATCAGCTACAAGTTGGGCCGCAGTGGGATTTTTGGACTCAGGTGGAGATATAATTCTGTTATACTCAGATCTTTCCGATAAATAATATTGGTCTAGATAAGCATTACCGCCTCCCCCGCCAAAAGAATAAAACATAAAAAGTCCATTCTTTTCCGCTTGTTTAACATCGGGATCCATTTTTGCAGCATCGTAGAAAAGGGATCTAGGTAAAGGATGCTGGCTTTTTGCTGGGTTGTCTGCGCCTATATTACTGTACCTCGCAACTATAGCTGTGCCTCTTTCATTAAAAAGCTGTGAAACAATAGGAGATCCTACAACAATTTCACCTGCAGTGGTTCCGTTAGATGGATCATTTTCTCCCACGTAATAATACATAAACCCTTAACTTTAATTTATAAAATTGAAGGAGTATTCTATTGGTTCTTGTAATTCTTCGACAAATGAAACTAAATTGTCCATGAAATCTGGGGAATTACCTCTATAGCAAATAAGAATACCTTCACATTTACTATTATATATTCCATGATTAATTTTTTTATGAATTGAATAATTAAGGATGAATTCAGATTGTACACTTAAATCCTTAGTATCATAACCTAGATCTTTTATTATTTTAGAGATATCTACTATATAAAGATCCAAAAGATCCTCTATTTTTTTTTTAGATTCTTTAGGACTATATTTAGAGATATAAAAAACAAGACTCTTGATTTCTGACATAATAGCTTCCATTAATCGTTCTTTGTATTTCCCCAATTAGGATTACTCAAAAATTCAGATAGTCCACTATAGGAATCCGTAGGGTAGGTAACGAATTGTATATATTCTTCAGAAGTATTTTTTTCTCCCCTACCTTCGGATATACTTTTATTTTTTATTATTTGTAGATCAGATCTTCTTTTAGCTTCCCCCGATTTTATAAGGGAATTTAATTCTGTCTTATCTATTTTTATTCCATTTTTTTCTGCTTGTTTTCCTAATAAACCTGCATCTTTAAGCATTTTTCTTCTCTGAGACCTATTCATTCTTTTAAATTTCTGTGTTTATTTCTTTTTTCTTAGAAAATATAGAATCTTCTCTATTGTATATGTCCATTCCTACCACATATTTAAAAATTCTAAGAAATAAAGCGGATATAAAAGGATCTTCTATAGATATAATATCGTTTGCAGGAACTAGAGTAAATTTAGAAAGTCTCTCTTGCTCAGATCCATCAGTTTGGGGTTCTCCCGGTTCAATACCGGTTATATCAACAGCAAAGCAAGGGTGAATTGAATCCACGAATTTACTTCCTGTTAGGGTTCCTATAAAATACCATCTTTCTTCCTCTTTTACGTCAAATCCAGTTTCTTCCAATAACTCTCTTTGTGCAGTCGATAAAGTGTTGGGATCCTCGTCTTCCGGGCTTCCGGATATTACGGATAATGCATATCCTCCACTCCTAAAAAGGTTTCTTTCATTTAACACCCCTAGCATTAGGGGGAGTCCTCTATCGTCAGAAGTAAAAGGAAGTATTAAAACAGAATCCCATTTAGTTCTTATTCCTGTGTTCTCTCCTGCATCTATAACATCAAATCTCTTAGAGCTATAAAGTAATTTTTCTTCTTTATTCATTAATATCTTTTTCCTTATTTATCTTTTTCGCCGAATTTTTTTCTACAGAAGAACTAGGTGAATAATAATTTCTCTTTATAGATTCAGATAGAGATTTTTTAATGTCCTCTATATCTATTCCATCTATCACAAATTCTATAATTTCATTCTCTGCATCTTCGAAAGAGGAAGATAAAACTCCATAAAGTTCTTTGGATGGAAGATTTAATTCTATTTTAATTGAAACCTCTACCATATTTTTCTTTTGTTTCTTCAAAAGACTATAAATGGGTGAATCTGGATCAATTCCTGATTTCTGGGATTCCCCATAAACTATGGAAGTAACACTAGAAGATTTTTCTACAGAGGGTAGATTTTGTATCTGGGGAGGGCAAGGGTAAAAAAGAGTGTATTCATCTACAAGATCCTCGTTTATTCTTCCTCCCTCGATAAATTCTATAAAGAAGTTTTCCCCTGTTTCTTTAAGCTCCTTAAATGTATTGGTGGATCCAATTAGATCACCTTTAATCCATTCAAACATCATTCCCTGATATTTCAATTTTAAATCTTCTAAATTTTTCTCCATAATTTCCATTGCTTGGGATTTTTTTTTCGTTTTAAATAAAGAAATTAATTTTCTCATTGTGAATCATTTGGATTCTTTTTTGTTTATTTTTTCTATTTTCCTAATCTCGTGAAATTCGAACTCGCAAGAATTTATTTCGTATAAAATTCTTGTGATAAAATCTTTTTCTATTATCCAAACAGAAGGGTCTTTTTTCTTATTTCTAGAATTCGTATATTCTAATTCTATGATATCACTAAGATGCTTCTCATTTCTTCTAGTAAATTCCAATTGGTTAATTCCCCCCTTTTTCTTTAATACTAGGGTTTCTCCTTTATTAAGGACAAATGATTTATCTATTTCCATCTAAGATAATAGAAAAATATAAGGAAAAAGTTTCTATTTATTTCTATTTTTGGTATAGATTTCCTCTATTTTTTTAGAAGTTAAAAAGTCTTCTAATAATTTAGAAACCAGATCTATTTCTTTCCT
>Ga0181356_1000407_pt1 | contig 18384 bp, 14 predicted proteins | sample Fa13VDMM110SN_FD_130104 | JGI IMG/M metagenome (GOLD analysis project Ga0181356, IMG submission 130104) | Freshwater viral communities from Lake Michigan, USA - Fa13.VD.MM110.S.N | ecosystem: Environmental > Aquatic > Freshwater > Lake | place: USA: Michigan | collected 2013-09-24 | reverse complement strand
TACCAATACTACTAATATAATAAATAGTTCAAACCTTTATTTATGGTCTAATTTCAGATAGGAGTTTATTATGGCAACTAGTCCAGTTTTTGCAGTAACACCAAGAATATCATCTGTTTCTATAGCTACTGCCGAAGCTAGTTATACGGCTCCAACCAATGTGGGTACTTTAATCACAGGAGCTAGTACAGGTACTAGAGTATCTGAAATTGTAATCAAATGCGCTGCTACCAGTGCTGCGGCTATCGTTAGAATATTTCTTTACGATGGATCAACATACTTTCTATTTGATGAAATAACCGTGGCGGCAGCTACAGGGTCAGCTACAGTACAACAAACCAGAGTTAGTAACACATATAATAATTTAATTCTACCTAGTGCTTCTTATTCAGTAAGAGTAACAACGTCAGTAGCTCAAGTTACTCATGTCACAGCTTTAGGGGCGGATCTATAATGAATGAAGGTATTTATTCTATTGGTAGTGCTACAATAGCTTCAGCACCGTATGGCATTAATGGTGTTACTGCACCCACTAGTGTTCGCGTACTTGTTGTGGGTGGCGGTGGCTCTGGCGGCTCTGGTGGAGCAACCGCTACCATTGGTGCTGGTGGCGGTGGTGGTGCGGTTGTTGAGCAGACAGTAGCTATAACTTTAAACTCACCTATTTCTGTTACCATCGGGGCTGGCGGTGCCGGATCTACAACAAATTCAATTAGAAGTAGCTTTGGAGTTGCAAGTAGATTTGATAGCGTTGTCGCAATCGGTGGCGGCTCTGGTGGCATTAATGATACTAACGGTAGTTTTGCTCCTTACGTTCGCCGTGGTGAAAATGGAGCCAACGGTGGCGGAAAATATTTTGGCACAGCACAGACCGGTGAAACAAGAGGCTTTTCTGTATTAGCTGACGGTTTTGCTGGAGGTAACGGTGATGGTTTTAACTCTGGCGGTGGCGGCGGTGCTGGCTCTGCGGGTGTAAACAGCGGTGCTGGTGGCAATGGAAAAGTATCAACTATTACTGGCTTAACTTATGGTGGTGGCGGTGGTGGTGGTCGCTCTGCTTCGGCTGGTGGCACAGGAGGTGGAGGTTCTGGTGGAGCTTCTGGCGTTTCTGCCGTAGCTGGAACAGCTAATACTGGCGGCGGCGGTGGTGGAGCATTTGCTGCTTCTACAGCTACTGGCACTGGTGGAAGCGGAGTCGTTGTTATTCGATGCGCTGCCGGTTTGAATATTAGACTAGGGATCGGTTTAACTCATACAATTTCTACAATAGGTGGAGATAAATTAATCACAATCACAGCAGGAACAGATACTATTACTTTTTTCTAAGGAATATAATATGGCACATTATGCATTTTTAGATGAGAATAATGTAGTTACAGAAATTATAGTTGGTAAGAATGAATGGGAAGATGGTATTGATTGGGAGATTTATTACGGAAATATTCGTAATCAGACATGCAAACGAACATCATATAATACCATCGGTGGAGTTCATAATAACGGTGGAACCCCGTTTAGGATGAATTATGCTGGTACTGGGTACATATTTAGAGAAGACGTAAATCCTCCAGAAGGAGCTTTCATTACTCCATGTCCTGGTGAAAATTATACTTTAGATGAAAATACTGGGTTGTGGGTTATTTCAAGTTAGCCATTTAATTTAAAATCCTTGCCCTTCCCTATAAGGTGTATTAAAGACTAGATATCCTATCTATATAAAGGGTCAAAAATATGAGCTGGAAAAAAGAAATTCCAATTATTGTTAGAACTCTTATCAATGATCTTTCAGATATCCCAACCTATTCTGATGAAAGGATATTACAGGTTGTGACAGTAGCTGCAAAATATGTTCAATTTGATGTTGTTTTGGACCACAAGTATGTAATTAATGTGGTCAATCCCACTATTACTCCTGACCCGACAACGGATGATGATAGTATTTTTATAAGTTTGGTTTCTCTCAAAACAGCCTGTATTATCGACCAGAGCGTTCTTAGAACCAAGGCCGCTGCAGAAGGCATCAGAGCAGCACTAGGACCAGCTTCTTTAAGTGTTGCTGGTAGTCTGGCTGGTATCAGAATGATTATAGAAGAAGGTCCATGTGCAGCATACGATCAGTTGGTATCTCATTGGGACGTTAAAGAAGCTACTGCTATTCGTGCTGTTCTTAGTCCTTTTGTTGGTAATAAGTTTGATCCAAGATCTATTCAGCTTAATCCATATAGAAGCAGAGATATTTACTCATAATTTAGGATATTTTATGCCAGCAGCTAATTATAATTTTGTTATAGAACAAGGATCAGCTTTTAAGATAACTTTTCTATATACCGATGAAACCGGTAATCCTGTAGATATAAGAGATTATTGCGTATTAATGCAATGGTTAACAAATTTTGGTACGTCTTATACTTTTTCAAATAGGTATACTGGTGATGAGTATGATTTTCAGGCGAATTCTGATGGTACCATAGTTCTTCAAATTCCTGCAAGAATTACTAATACTTATACATTTGACTCATTTGTTTATGATCTAGACTTACAAGAACCAAGAGAACAGTATCCTGGCGGTGGTCTTACTACTTATCGTTTATCAACAGGTAATGTTGGGATTGTTAAGCGTAATATTCCAACGACTTTACCAGATTGTGCAAACATTAGTGCTTCAATAAATAACTTAGCAAAATCTTGTGACAGCGAGTGCAATAATTTAGATGTTTATAGCATCATATATACTGGTAGTGGCTTAAATATTCCCGATAACAGTAGTATTACTGATACAATATCTATTAATGATACCAGACTAATAGACAATGTTGAAATCGCTATTAACGGACTAAATCATACTAATCCACAAGATTTGACTTTTATTCTAGCTCCACCTTCTGGAAATAAGATTTTATTATCGGCTAATTCTAAAATACCAAACTATAAGCCTGGATTTAGCTTTATGTTTTCTAATAGAGCATTACCGAATATCTATTTGAATAATGTTATTAGCGGTGGGCTATGTCAAATAAAAGATAAAAGAGAAACAATAAACTATAATAACGAAAGTCTGATTAGCACAACAAACGGCCTGATAGGCGCTTCTGCCACAGGAAATTGGAATCTTATAATCGTTGATAGTGATGCTGGAGACATCGGTTCTATTGATTCATGGAAACTAATAATAACATACATACCATAAAATGAATACTATTAACATATACGATAAAGGATTTAATACATCTTTGACAATAAGTACTTTTGTATTAACAGATATAAATACTATAACAAATACAATAACTTTTAGAAGGATAAATAACTCATCAGGAGCTGTGTCGTCAGCTAACACTACTATAACCATACAAAAAAATCCTATCATTAACTTTATGGTGAATAATAAAAAATGAATCCATTTTCTAATATATTAACAGCAGAATTTAAACAGCTATTTAATGATGCAATAGATGCTATCTTAGCTGATTCTGGTCTTACTACTAGCTGTATTCTAAAGTATGGTAATGAATTTAATGGGGAGGATCTTTGTAATAACTGTATTTTTGATACTATCAGTAGAGTTTCATCTAGCATATATAATGGAACCGGACCATCTAGCTTTCCGGAAGGTGGAGTATGTCCTGTATGTTTAGGTATGGGTATGACAAAAACCACCAAAGAAGAAACTGTTAAACTAGCAGTAATAATGGATAGCAAAAGCTTTATTAATGTTGGAGATATCGCTATGGTTGGCAATGGGGTCATACAAACTATTTGTCGCATAGATCTACTATCAAAAATAAAAAATGCAAGAACACTTACTTTTTCTAATAGGGAATATAATAGAGCTGGTGAACCACAGACTTGTGGATTAGCTGAACATCAATATGTTATAACTTTTTGGAGTAACACTTAATGAATCTGTCGTTAGATATAATAGAAAGTAATAGTACTATTAGAACATTAATTTTGGAAGCTCTTAGAGTCGAGTTAGATAGGACTATGCAGAAATCAGCTACAGAACTTGAGTTAAAAATAAGACCACTACTATCTGATGCTTTGAGACAGGAACCAGAATATAATTCTTTGAAATCTGGAAAATTAAGATTTGAATTCGGAATACCTGATAGTAATGCTGTCGATGATGTGGTTGAAAAAATAAGCAGTACAATTACTATAAATAGTTTTCCGATAAAAATATCTAATGCTGGACTATCAGGAGGATTTCAGTTAACGGCTATTAAAACAGACGATATTAATGGTATTACTAATGATAGTAGTGCAATAGTTGATGATACAGCCAGAGGATATTCTTTACCTTGGCTAGAATGGCTTTTATTCAGAGGTAATCAAACTATAGTACAAAATTATAGCGTAAAGATCGGACCTAACAGCAATTCTCGTACTGGTAATGCTGTTATGATTAAGTCAAATAGCAATTGGAGAGTGCCAGCAGAATTTGCCGGAACAGCTACGGATAACTGGACCACAAGAGCTATTGAGCGATTAGAGCCTATTATTTATAAGCTAATACAATCAATAGTAGAAAGAAACATATGACCACCTTTAATCATGTTACAGACATTGGTCAAAGAGACAACATTTCTAGTTTAGAAGATAACCTAAAAAGTTTTTTTGATTGGTCATTTTTAAATATCGGAGCTTTTATTAACGTCAACATCTCTACAAATAGCCTTGATGGTGGAGATTTTTCTAAATTAAAACCAGTTAGTGGCGATCCAACAATTGTTTATCCAAGAGTTTGGGAAAGTCCTAGAAAAGATTGGGTATACGAGACAGGAGTATCTCATAACGGTATTAGTCCACATGCTATTTCTGGAATAAATCTTAATGGAACATTTCTTCCAGCTCCTACCGGAAGCGGAGCATATTCATATCATATTAATTATCCTTTAGGTAGGATAACTTTCAATAATAATATATCAGATAAAAGTAATATTAACTTAAAATACTCTTATAGATTAGTACAGGTATATAAATCTAGTAATAGTCCTTGGTGGAAAGAAGTTGTTGAAAATTCTTATAACCCATCAGCTATTCAAAACAAAGAGTCTTCATACAATCAAATACAGCTACCTGCTATAGTCATAGATATAGCCCCAAGATCAATATCTATACCTTATGAGCTTGGAACAAGCACAAATATTTTAGTGCAAGATGTTATGATTCATATATTAACTGAAAATCCGGTTCAAAGAAATAATATTGTAGATATACTATTAAAACAAAAAGATAAGACTCTTAATCTATACGATATACAAAAGCTGGTTAAAAGAAATAAACAGTTTATCAACTATAGAGGAGAGCCCAATCCTAATAGATTAAATTATGATCAAATTTATAATGATCAATCTTTCTACTTAAGTAAAGCATACATAAAAAATTCTACTTTATCAGAGCTTAATTCATTTAGTAATAACTTGTATCATGGTGTATTACGACTTAGTATAGAGATTTATCCAACTCTATAAAAAGTAATCAAAATAATTTGAGTCAATTTTTGTAAAATTTTGGTGTACTTATAATTGAAATCTCGATTCAACAAATAATCTTAAAAGATTCTATAACTGGGAGAAAATAACCATGCCAGCTAATAACAGAATTTACTATGCAAGTCAATCAGTTCAGCTACAACCACAAAATTCAGATGGAACATCAGTATTTAGTACTTACTATGTTCCACAAGGTCTACAAAGTGTTGGTATGACAACAAATTTTGCTCTAACACCAGTCTTCCAGTTGGGTCAGCTAGAGCTTTATGAAAATCTAGAAAATGTTCCAGAAGTTGAGGTTACTCTAAATAAGGTTCTCGACGGAACTCCTACTCTCTATAACATGTGCATGTGTGGATCCGCTGGAATTGATGGAGCTAACAATAAAGAGCTAGTTGATCTAGTGAATAATAGAGTTAATTTTAGATTAGGTATTTGGCCAGATACTGTTTCTGCAACTACCGGAAATGCTAGTCATTTTGTTGATTGCTCTGGTATGTATTTGAGCAGATTTAACTATACTTTCCCAGTTGATGGAAATGCTACAGAAGAAATTACTCTTGTTGGTAATAATAAGATTTGGGGTACCGGCAATAAGACTATGAGCGCTAGTGAATTTAATCCATCTGGAGTAAAGACTCCAACAGCTCCTGGTATTATTCGTAGATACAGTTTTGATGCTAATAATAGTATTCTCCCAACAGGAACTGCTGGAATTCCAACTCCTTCAGGCAGAAGTGTTGCTCGTGCATATGTGCAGAGTGTTACTCTTAGCGCTGATCTTGGTCGTGAAGCTATCCAAGAGCTCGGCTCAATGGCCCCATATTTTCGTTATGTTCGCTTTCCATTAGAAGTTAGATCAGAGTTCCAGGTCATGGCTAGTGACGGAGATAAGGTCGATGCTAATGACTTTACTAATGTTACTGGTTGTGGTCAAGATTTTAGAAACGTCACAGACAAGCCCGTCAAGGTTACTGTTTGTGGAGGCATAGGTAATAATGTTGGATCATTAACTCTCGATCTTGGAGGTAAGAACAAACTTACTTCGGTAAACTATACTGGTGGAGATACTGGTGGTGGTAATGCTACTATCACATATAGCTTCCAGACTTATAATAAGTTTAAAGTAAGTGCTAGTGGTACTTTTAGTGAGTCAAAATGGATTGATAATACTGCAGATGGTGATTACTATAGTTGATAAGTCGTTAGTTTTTTAAAAGACAAGGGAAAAGGTTCGAGGACACAGGAATTATTATATGGAAGAAATATTTAATATCATAGGAAGACTATATGTAGATTCATATAACTCTCAAAAGGTTATTGAGTTACTACAACAACAGATAAAAGATAAAGATCAGGAAATTAATATTCTAAAGGAACTTCAGTCTAAGGATTAGGATGAACGATGGTAATATTGAAAATTTACTATATAGAATTTTAAGTGGACAGCTTATTTTTTACTATAAGCAGGATAAATATGAGCTTAAAAAATTATCCAATTTAGTAAGATACGAAGCTGAGATACTATATAATAAAATTTTAAATGATGAAAAATATAGTGATTGGATAAGAGAAGATAATATGATTGATATAATGATTAATTTAGGACTTTGGACTAAAGATACAGATAAGACTATTAAGCAGTTAGAAAAAAGAATAGAAAATAGCAAAGTGGAACTATTTGAAAACTTTATGAGACCTGACAATCAGAAAAAAATACGTAAAAGCTTAGAATCAGCAAAGGATCAACTGAATAGAATATCTTCTAAAAAGAGTGAATTTTCAGCCAATACTCTAGAAGGATATGCTTCTTCTATTAAAAATGAGTATATGATATGTCAAAATCTATATAAGAACTCCAAAAGACTATTTAATGACAACGATAGCGATTCTCACTCTTACTCTCAGTTTAATGAAATAGTATTTGAAATAAATAAATACAGTATATCAATTAATGATTTCAAAAAAATTGCTAGACATTATATTTGGAAATCTTACTGGAATGCTCATAAAAATAATCCAATTTTTCCTGGCACCGTTAGCGAATGGACAGACGATCAAAGAAGTTTAGTTAGCTTTAGTCAAATGTATGATAGTATTTACGAACATCCAGAAAGTCCCCCAGAAGGTGTTATAGAAGATGACGATATGTTAGATGGTTGGATGATAGTTCAAAAACGCAAAGTTGAAAAAGCTAAAAAACAACAAACCGTAGATGAATTGAATCCAAATCTTAAAAATGCAGGAGAAGTATTCTTGTTTGGCAAAAATAGGGACGAGGTAGAGGATATCATATCTCTGAATTCAAAAGAATCATTACATAGAATGAAAGAGAAATTTGATTTCATAAACCATGCCGGATCAGCACAAGATCATGCTCTACCAGATGTTAAAAGAGATCTTTTAAATCAAACACGAGATGCTATTAAGAATAAGATAGGATAATATAAAATGAATGATAAAGACAAATTATTAGAAAATATCGAAAAAAGACTTAAAACTACAATGATAGGCGCTTTGGCTAAATTTGAAGAAAATTTTGCATATCTCTGGGAAAATGATACTATAAACAGAGAAAGATATGAAGATCTTTGGGAGGAAACTCGTAACGAAATTTTAAACAACGGAAATCATCAAATAAGATCAGCTATGAAAGAGCTACATCAATATTTGTATGGAGAACAAACAAACTTTAACCAGAAATATCACTACAAGTTTTATTTCAAGAATCCAGGAGAAGACAGATGAAAACAAAGACTTTTACTGTTACTTTAGATAATGCTGAACGCGAAATGTTGGTCAGAAGTCCATCATTAAATGATCAGAGAGAGGCCCAAAAAGTTTATAACCAAGCTTTTACAGATGCAATTAAGAGTAAGAGTGTTGTTAGGGCAAAACTTGATGATCTATTAAAAGATCAAGGCCTATGGAATGATGAGAAACAGGCCAACTTTAGTGTTCTTCAAAAAGAGCTTTTGGAAGGAGAAAAAAGATTAGCAAAGGGCGGTTTTAGTTTAAATGAAGCCAAAGACCTAGCTATTAAAATGAAGAGCGTTAGAGAAGAGATTAGAGACCTTATCAGCGTTCGTACATCTCTTGATAATCATAGTGCTGAAGGTCAAGCTGATAATGCTAGATTTAATTATTTAGTATCGGTATGCTTGGTGTATAATGATACTAAACAGCCATATTTTAATAGTATGGAAGAGTATTTGAATAGGGCCGGTGAAGAGGTAGCTCTATTGGGTGCTCAAAATTTGGCTAACATGCTTTATGGTTTAGATAATAATTATGAGAGTAATTTATCAGAAAATAAATTTTTAAAGAAGTATAGATTTATTGATGATAAATTGCGTCTTGTAGATAAGAAGGGCAGACTTATTGATTCTGATGGTAGACTTGTTGATGAAAATGGTAGATTTATTGATGAAAATGGTAACTTTGTTGATAAGTATGGCAATAAGGTTGACTCAGAAGGTGACTACATTGTTGATACAAAACCATTTTTGGACGATGAAGGTAACCCGGTCATCCTTGATGAAGATAAAAAAGATGAAGAAAAACCAGTACCAGCTCAACCATCGTCAACAACACCAACAGAGGAAGTTAAGCCTTCTGAAGGAACTGTTACAGAGCCTAGTGCTAACGCATAAGGTTTCGTTTAATAACATTCGGTTGTATTTAAAATCCCCCGCCAGACTTGCTCTGGTTGGGGGTTTTATTTTTTAATCACAGCTATTATATAGGACTTTAGAAATATGGCAGCAGGCTTTAATCTAACAGCACAGCTTAATCTTAAAGGACCAACCAATGTTTCTGTTATAGTAGCAGACATTAAGAAACAGTTGGGTAGTATTAATGCGTCCGTTAATCTAACTGTTGCCCCAGCAGTAACAAACAATATAAATAAACTAAATGCTGCCTTATTGACTTTTAATAAAACATTGCAAACAACAACAGGAAATGCAAATGCTACAGCTGTTGCTATTCGTAATCTTGGTACTGCTGTTGGATCGATAAATACTTCCAATCTACCACAGGTGCTGAATAATTCAGCTACTGCGTTAAATAAAGTTGCTCAGACATCATCTAATAGTGCTAAACAGTTAAGATCAGCAAGTAGCGAAATGACAGAATTCGGAAGACAGGCCGGTCTTGCCTTTAGAAGATTCTCTGCTATCACATCTGTTACTAGTGTTATATATGGATTAACTAATGCTATTAATAATGGTATTAGAGCATATATTGATTATGATAAAGAGTTAATAAAATTACAACAGGTTACCGGTCAGTCAGCAGCAGGTCTAAAAGGCCTCGAAACCACTATCACCAGTCTTGCAACAGGTTTGGGTGTTGGATCAGCAGAACTTACTCAAATATCTAGTACATTAGCTCAGGCTGGTTTATCTGCAAGAGATACCGAAAGAGCTCTTAAAGCATTAGCGTTAAGTTCGCTAGCTCCATCATTCGATAGTATGAATGAGACTGTGGAAGGTTCTATTGCTTTGATGAGACAGTTCGGCATTAATGCTGGCGATCTAGAAAAAGCATTAGGTTCTGTCAACTCGGTTGCTGCTAAGTTTGCTGTTGAAGCTGCTGACTTAATTACAGCTATTCAACGTACTGGTGGTGTGTTCGCCACAGCCAGTAAGGGTGTTAGCGAAGGCACCGATGCTCTTAATGAATTCTTAGCAGTATTTACTAGTATACGAGCTACTACTCGTGAAAGCGCAGAAACTATCGCTACTGGTTTAAGAACTATTTTTACGCGTATTCAAAGAGGCGATACTATACAAGCCCTCAAGGAATACGGAGTTAATCTACAAGATTTAGATGGTAAGTTCGTAGGCGCATATAAAGCTGTTGAGTTATTGAGCAAAGGCTTGGGCGGATTAGATCCAAGAGATTTAAGATTCTCAAAGATTGTTGAAGAACTTGGTGGATTTAGACAGATTGGTAAGGTTATTCCTCTTATCCAACAATTTGCAACAGCACAAGATGCATTAAAGGTCGCTCAAACGGGACAAGGATCATTAGCAGCAGATGCTGCAAAAGCTCAAGAGTCGCTAGCTGTACAAATAGCCAAAACTCGTGAACAATTTTTAGCATTATTTAGAGATATCGGAAAATCTGATAGCTTTCAAGCAATTGCTAAGGGAGCACTTTCTGTCACTAGTGCCTTAATCAAGGCTGCCGATAGTATAAAGGGAATATTACCAGTGCTAGGTGTGATGTTAGCATTTAAGGGAGCATCAGCAGCAGTACAATTTGGTAGTGGATTTTTAAGCGGTATTAAAGGTGGTGGCGGGGCTAAGGGGTTAGGAAACAGAATGGCTGGTGGATCAGGAATGAATTCTGGAGGTCCTGTTAGAAGATTCGCCAGTGGTGGATTAGTTCCTGGTAGTGGAGACACAGACTCTGTTGATGCTAAATTAATGCCCGGTGAATTTGTAATGAAGAAAGCGGCAGTTAAAGCTATTGGAGCAAATACTCTTCATAGAATGAATAGATATTCTGGTGGAGGAAGAATAAAGAAATTTGCTAGAGGTGGAGCTGCAATTGATAGAATAGATTCAATTGATGAAATTAAAGATGGAGATACTTTTACTGCCAATGTTATTCCAAAAACCAAACCATTCAAACAAGAATTTAGAATAGCAGAATGGGACGCATGGGAAAAAGCAAATAACTATAATCCAGATGCATTAAGTAGAGCTAGTAGTAATAAATATAGGGAAATTAAATCTTTAGAAAAAAATCAACAAAAAAATATACAAAAACTTTTCAATGAACAGAAAAAACAGGTACCAGGAATAGCTTTTGTAGAAGGAAACAGAACTGCTAGTAGCTTGGCAACTGGCGCAACTCAAGCATTAAGAAATTCTTTGAAATCGAAAAAACCAGAAGAATTACAAAAAGGTATATCTGGTAAATTTGATTTTTTTGGTAGATCTATAATTGAAGGAATAAATATAGATGACATATATAAAACAGGAAGAACATTTGGATATAATAGGGGTGGAAAAATACAAAAATTTCTAATGGGAGGAACGGTAGAAGAGACAGCTCAGTTAGAAAATCTAAGTCTGCAAGATGCTATATTAGCACAAGTAAAAGAATTGGGAGGTATTCCAGGAATTAAAAAATTAAATGGGGTTTCTCTTGCTGATAGAACTCTTGATAGTTTACTAAGGGCTAACGTAGTTAAGAAAAATGAAACCGTTGACCCAAGGGCTGTTAAAGCTGTTAATGATGCTTTAAGTAATGAAGAGGGAAAAAATATAAGAAGAGCTCAACAAATAAATAAGAGCCAAAAATTAGCGGTTGTTGGATTACAGCCATTTGATAAGAGCGAAGAAATATCCTTTAAAATTCCTGGATTTGAAGACTCTACAATCTTTGTAAGAGGGTTATCTAAACAGTATTCTGATGCTGTTTCTAATATGAGACAGCAGCTAGAAGATACTATAGATAAATTTGGAACAGATATACAGAACACCATGGTCTTTGGCGGTAATTCGCCATTAGCTCTAGATTTTGACGAGACATTAGTTAGTGGTGCTGATATTTTTGGTGCCGATGGAAGACCGGATATTCCAGCATATAGTGATCTTACCAAGGTGGCAAATGCTCTGAGGGGAGAAAAGGTTAAATTAACACCACTTGGAGAAAAGATAAAAGAGTTGGTCAGTTTTGATCCATCATTCTTAAATAGGATAAGAGTTCTTACTGCTAGACCACAAAGTAATGCTGCTCTATTAAGTCAAAAACTAAATGAGTTTGGAATACCTTTAGGTTCAGATAAAATAACAGGGGTTAGCGGTGGTAATAAAGGTACAGCTATGGGCGTCGCAGAAAGACTCATAGATGATAATATTAAAAATATTAGAGATGCTAAAAAAGAAGGTAAAAGCGCAGTACAATATGCTGAATTAAGAAGATTAAGCGAAGAAGAAAAAGCGGCTACGGGAAATGCTAATGCTGAGGGTGCAATCTTAGAAGCTGTTCTTTCCAAGCTAGGTGCTGTTGGAGGAAGCGTACAGAATAGAGCAATAGATTTTGAAAATGGACTCGGTATGTCAGCTGCTCAAGCATTTCCAGGAATTGCACCAGACTGGCCCACAGAAGTTAAACGTACTCTTAGCTCAGATAATATTGGTAGAGCAAAAGAGGAATTCACTAGATACTATGCTGAAAATTATGGTCCATGGCCACAACAGGAAGACGCATTTAGCTTTGATAAAGCTGGCAAACCAATGTCCAGATTTGCTGGTGGAGGATTAATAAAAGGATATAAACTAGGTGGAGAAGTTTATAATTTAGAAAAAACTAGTGGTTTAAGTAACAGAGAATTCGATGAAGCTGTAAGATTCGGCAATATGGCTGAATATAGCATGGAGGAATTTCAAGGATATTTAGAAAAATTAAGGAAGAACAAACAGAGTAGATCAAACATTAAAACAGACAAAGAGGCTCTTAGACAGTCCTTAATGTCTGGAGCACCAACCTCTACAGCTAAACAATTAGCTCTGGCAGAAATGCTAAAGGGCCCAGCAGATGCTGGCTATAGACCCATACTCACAGAAGCTCAAAGAATTGCTCAAGCACGCTCAGATATTCGTGATGCTACTAGATATGCTGTTGGTGGAGTTGCCGAACCAGAAGAGAAAAAAGAAAAACAGTACGGTCAAATAGGACTAAAAATAGGAAGTAGTAGGATCACAGCAGAATATTTGAGACAGGGGATGGGCTTACTTGGTGGTGGCTCTATGAGGGCTGGCGAAGTTACGGCAGATAAGAGCGGAAATATATATACTGTTCAGAGTGCCGGTGCCACTGATGGATTTGGTCCAAAACTATATGATGTTGTTATGGAGGCTGCTACAGCTAATGGGTCTATGTTAACTTCAGATCGTCATAGCGTAAGCGATGATGCATATAGAGTGTGGAATTATTATTTCAAAAATCGCGGTGATGTTAAGAAAACACCACTATCTCCAGAAAATTGGTATCATGGGCAAAAATGGTTTGATCAGTCTAAATTTCCAAGCGAAGATCCCAAAACATGGGCTCCAAAAAGCGACGATGCTTGGACGTTACTTACCGGCTATAGTAAGGCTCCATCATTAATAAATGATCCTAAATTAGTAGAGAGATTTGCTGGTGGAGGAGCAGTTCAATTATATCATGGATCTAATACTGGAGTTAATGATAGCGTTCTTAAAAGCTTTGAAGAAAATGGCGCTCTATCTAATATAGCTCAAGGATATGGTCAAGGTGCAGGTTTTTATCTTTATAGCGGCAAAGAAAAAGCTAAACAACAAGCTCAGATGAGGGTTAATGGTGGGCTTGGATCTTTCGCTGTTGTCAGCGGAGATACGGCTGGCAAACCAATGGTATTAACATTCAAAGAAATGCTAGATCCAGCAACATGGGATCTGGACTATGAATTAAATAAAGGATCGGTAGTCAAATGGCTTGCAGATAATTATGATAAAATTAAAGATAATGTAGCTCCTGGTGAAAAACTAACAGGAATTAAAGACGTTGTTAGTCCCGATAGTTCTAAAGGAATAATGTCTCAAGGTATTAAAGTTCAAAGCGATACTGGTAGTAGAAAAACAATTTATTCAGGTACTGATTCCAACTTGAGAGAAGGAGAGCTACTTGGACAAATAATGAGTAGGTTACAAGCTAGTGATCCTAAAATAGTTGGCGATTTCGAAAATACGTTCTTTAAGAGTCCATCTCTGGCTTCTGGAGAGTGGAATAATTTAGCTCTCAAATACGTCGGATCTTCACCGCTCAAGCCAACAAACATTGAAACCTTTGCTAAAGGTGGCCATGTTATGGCTATGCTTACTCCGGGTGAAGCTGTGCTATCTCCAGAATCAGCATCTCAAATAGGAAAGTCAAACCTAGACAGATTAAATCATGCTGAAAAATACATAAAGAGAAATTCCGGTGGTGGAATTAGTATTGTTCCTGGAAGTGGAGACGGAGACTCATTCGGCCCTGTGCCATTAGCTGTTGGTAGTTATGTTATCAGAAAGAAAGCAACAGAGGCATTAGGATTAGGTAAATATAATGTTGGCGGATCAGTGCAGAGTTTTGCTACAGGAGGAATGCCTATTCCTGTTAGGCCAGATATTATTAGCAGAGCAACCGTAAAAATTGATGATAAGTCTTTAGAAGAGCTTAAAAAACTTGAACAAAGAATTGTTGAGTTAGGCATATCTAGTTCTAAAACATCACAGTTATTAATTAGTGGAAAAGACATATCTTATAAAGCTGCTGAGAAGGCGATGAAGGCTGATTTAGATAGAATTAAAATAGCTGGAGCTGGTATAGACGACATAATAGCAGCAGAAAATGCTTTAAAGGCAGTTAGAGCCCAATCATCAGATGATGTAAAAAAAAGACAAGCTATGGAGGCTGCCTTCTCTGGAGTTAGCGGAAAGTCTTCAGGGGGTGTTCAACAAGAAATATCTTCGATGGCCGACTCTAGAGCCTCCAAACAAATATCTATTATAGAAAAAAGTAGATTAAATAAAAATGAAAAAAGTCTGATTACCGAAAAAAAGACAAAAGATTATGATCAAACTGTTGCAGATCTTACTCGTGCCAATCCTTTGGGATATGTAGGAGATATTCAGAAAGAAGCCAGTAAACGAGTTATGCAAAGATCGGCTGCTGGAAAATATAATTTAAGTGAGTCCGAAAAAAATGATGTTAAATCAAGATCTTTAGTTAACGACGAAGAAAAAAGAGATATTTATCGTTCTCAGACCTTAAAAGCCACAGCTCAGGTTACCGGCGTCAGTCAATCCAGCTTATCAAAAGCTGGTGTTGGTGCTGATGATATTAGAAAATATGTCCAAGAAAGCATGATGGATCGTAAGGCTTTGGCTCAAATGGATGCTCAGTACCGTACCATAAGAATGGCAGAATTACAAGCAGCTAATGTAACAGCAGCCGAAGCAAAAAAACTTGTTGAACAAGAATTAGCTGATCGCCGCGCTGCTGCAAATGCTGTAGCTGCCCAAAAGGGTGTTGCTGGTCCGGGAGGCACAGGACTTAGAGGCGATGTTGTTAACTTTGCTAAAAATACATATAATAGAGTTGATGCTTTTAATGAAAGAACAGGAATAAATACGGCTGCTCGTGGTTTAAGCAAGTATGGTCAAGGTGCTGCTCTCGGTATTGCTTCAGTAGCTGGTCAAGGAGATAGAATTGCAGGATTTCTTACTGATGATAAAAAATCTCAAGCTAGAATTGGTGCTGGTATATCTGCTGGTGGTGGTACTCTTGCTACAGGAGTAGGAATGGCAGCTAGCGCTGCCGCAATTCCTGTAGTTGGTCCATATATTGCTGCTCTAACTTTGGCAGGAACAGCAGTAGCAGCTTTTAGCGAAGGTATTAGCGCTGCTGGAAAAGCTACTAGAGAGTTTGAACAAAATGTTAGGACCAAAAGAGTAGAAGACGCTGGAGATAAATTAGATAGATCAATGGAGGAGCTACAGAAAAGCCCAACAGATCTTGCTACTCAGAATAAAGTTCTACAGAATGTTAGAAATTTAGCTTCAGAAAATAGTATGGATACTGCAGGAAGACTAAAAGATGCCCAAGCAGAAAAAGCTGGCACAAGAAGTTGGTATGGCTTTATAACACAAGCCAAGGCTCCAACTTTAGACAATGACGATATGAATGATTTTGCTAAACAAAGGGCCAAAGCCTCAGAAAAGGCTGCTACTGGAGCAAGAATTCAGATAGAATCACAGATGGAATCTGGAAAGAGTTTCTCGGATATCAAGGCCGATCCAGGCTTTAAAGAGTTAGCGGGTATTATTGCTGAAGCTAGCCCAGAGTTCCAGCTTGCCAAAACCAGAATAGCATTAATGTCAGATGCTGCTGTTAAATCAACCGGAGAAACCAGAGAAGAGCTTATTGCAAAAAGCAGAAATGCTGAAATAACTAAGTTAGAATCAGATGCCGGATTCTTGAATAAGTCAAGGACACTAGAAGCTGCAAGAGCAATGGAAGAAGCCAATAAGGCTGGTCGTAAATTGTCTATGACTTTTAATAGTATGATAAACTCTTTTAATCAAGCTCTTGGTAAGCTTAGTTACGAGTTAGACAATTTAGCTAATGCTACTAATGATGCTATTGATGCTCTAAGCGGAGAGGCTAAAATTGGAAAAGTATCATCTAAAGACCAGAATGTTTTAGAAAATCCAGACGCTTACGATGAAAAGACAAAGCAAGAAACATCAAAGAGGATGGCTGATTTTATAGTTAATCCTAATGCAGCTGGATTAGACCCATTAGAAAAGAAAAGAAGACAAGAAGAAGCCACAAGAATTGAGCAAACTCTTAATAGTGATCCTGATAAGATTGGAAGAAAATCAGCTGGTGCTATTGCAACTTTTGTAAAAGATAATGCTAATGCAGACATTAATACCGTTGCTCCTTTAGCTAAAAACGAGCTGATGGCACAAACAAAAGATTTGCCACAGCAAATGAGAGATGCAATGACCACCAAGTTTGATGAGATTGTGAAGAATGTTGACAAAATGGAAGGTCTAAGCCCACAGCAAAAAACCGATAAGTTAGCACAAATCTTAGAAGATGAGTTAGGAACAGCAGCCGCAAGTTCTGCCAAAGCTCTGAAAGATATGGCAGGAAATGCCGCTAAATTTAGAGCAGATTCTATAAATAGATTCATAGATTCTGTAAATAGAGCAACCAAAGCTCAATTACAAGCTACTCAGATATTCAATAAAGCTAAAGATCTTAGAACAGAGTCAAGTATAAGTTTGAGAGAAATGAAAAGTGGTGGATCTATAGGATTAGGAGAAAGACAAAGAATAGTTAATGATAAAGTATCGCGATTAACTGGTGGAGAAATTGATCCTAATAAGATTTCTGAAAATATTCAAAAACAAGAAAGTCAAAGACCAGCCCTTCAAAAGATAGTTGATGACGAGTCTAAGTCAGCAGAAGATCGTATGAAGGCGGCTAATTCTTTGGCAAATTTGGATCTCTCCATAAATAAAAATAAAGAAGCATTAGACGAGCTTGCAAATAGCACCGAATTAGCATCTGCCGCTATGGAACAACTGCAAAGTTTACAAAAAATGCAGGCCGACAGACTGCAAAATCTTGATCAAGTATTAACATCAACACCACAAGAATTACAAAAATTAAATGAGTCATTAATAAGAGTTCAGCAAAGAGCTATGGGTATTAATCCTGGCCCATCAAGAGATGCTAAAAGAGCTTATGATATGACTTTGAGGCAAACTGGCGGTAATAGATTCTTGGCTATGCAAGCCGGTCAGGCCCAGATGGCTCAGGACAGAGGTACTGATCTTAGAACCATGGAGCAGTATAAGTCCAATTTCATGATGCAGTATATGAATAATAATCAGGGCGCTTCTATGGAAGATGCGGAAAATCAGTATAAGGTTGGATCTGCTAATCTTAGAGGACAAATGGCTTATGAGTCTGGAGCTATTAATATTCCAGGAGCTCGTGAAACTATCATGTCTCAGGTTGATCCTACTATTGATCCTGCTTTTGCTAGAACTCAACAAGTATATAAAAATGCTACAGAGAACCAAGCTGTTGCTCAAGAAGCTCTTGGGAAATTAGAGCTTGTAAAATCTGATAGGCTACTAAAAGACGCTACTGATCAATTGACTAAAGCTTTTAGCGATCTTTCAGGTTCATTTAATCAGCAACAATTAAATAAACTTGAAGACTTTAATATTAAGGTAGCAGAAAAACCGGTCGATGAAGCGGTAGAGCGTAGGGCAACAACTATTGTTCCTACTATGGCTAGTACCGGAAAATATATCAACTTTAAACCTCAAGGAACTGATACTGTTCC
>Ga0181356_1000405_pt1 | contig 18415 bp, 22 predicted proteins | sample Fa13VDMM110SN_FD_130104 | JGI IMG/M metagenome (GOLD analysis project Ga0181356, IMG submission 130104) | Freshwater viral communities from Lake Michigan, USA - Fa13.VD.MM110.S.N | ecosystem: Environmental > Aquatic > Freshwater > Lake | place: USA: Michigan | collected 2013-09-24 | reverse complement strand
GTACAATAATACTCAATTAAAAATTTAATTTGATCCTTCCTATCAACAAGTTTAGTGAACGATTCAGGTTCTCCGTATTTTTGTATTTTATCTAATTTAGATAGTTGTAGGAACGCCCTATTATTATTAACAACTGGTACCTCACCTCTTTGTGCTTCAAAATGTTTACCTGCTCTTAAAAGAATGTCGTCTTTTTTAACTACGATATCTGCAGTATCTCTACCTTTTATAGATATGTCTATAGGTTCCGCAAAAACCCCCGCTTTGGATGGGTCTTTGTATGACCCCCCAATATTTTTAATATTTGGTACACTCTTTAAAGAATTCTCATACCCATCATCTAAATGTGTTTTGGATGACCTATAATCCTCTTCTAAAATAGTCATAGGTGACGAAAACGGACCAACCATATAGAATTTATTTCTACCTGTTGTTCTTTTTCTATCAAAATATAAAATCATCACCCTTTCCGTTGGTTTGGGTACTTGATTTATAAAATAGGGTAAGAAGGGTAAAAATACAAATGGATCTTTAGATGACCAAGGACCGTCTTTTTCTGAAGTACTATCAGGTTTAAATCCATTTTTTTCTGCAGATTTTGTTACCTGATCAATATTCTTTATTAAAGGTTTAACCCTAACCCTACCAAGCATTAATGGATCTTCATTATCGGAACAGACACCCCAATAAAAATTTTGTGTCATATCCTGAGAAAATGAATCTGATGTTTGTATTTCGTTTTTAGACATTATTTGTTCGTTTATTAATTTCTCCTAATATTTTATTATAACTACTTTCAGTAGAATCTAAATGATATGTTAATTTTACTATTAGATCTTTTGTTTTTTCAAAATCTTCACTTAAAAAATCTAACGTACTAACTAAATCCTTATTTGACTTATTCTTATAGTCTTTAAGTATTTCTAAAACTTCTTCACTTTTCATTTTAATATGATTTACCGTATGATTTAACAGGTTTTGTAATACCAGGACCCGCACCTAATGGTGGTACAAATACCGTTAGTGGTGGAATATAAACCTCCGTTTTACCATTTTCCGCCTGTTCTTTATTTTGTCCTTTTATCATTGAGCTCATTGCAATATTCATTAAATTCGGTGACCCATCAGCGTTTGCGTCCGTAGGGAGTCCGGCTTTTTGAAGATTCTCTATTGTGTTTGCTAATGATCTGGTGTCTGATACCCCACCTAAAAACTTCGACCCAGCTAATACAAACATAGGTAACCCTAAATTAAGTTGAGTTAAACCTAAATTTAAAAGTTTTAAAAGCTCGTCGATAACGCTTTTACAATTTCTATAGTCAATTATGGTTTCACCAACAATCATTAATATATAAATTATTGTTGAGTACATAGCCAATTGTTTGTTCTTAGCCTCTTTTGAGATATCTAGTAAGATAGATTCAACAAGATGTGAAATGTTCTTTTTAATAAGTGAGAATATTTCCTCAATAAATAATGAAATTATTTTTCTCCCAAAGTTTACTACAAATTTTTTAAATTTTTTAAAAAATTCAGTAATGTTTTCAAACAATAAATCTAAAAAGGTTCCCCCATTATTTATTGTTGCTTTAATCATTATCATAAACCCTAACATAACTTTTGGTGAAAGGATTGTTTTGATTAGTATCATTGGTAATTTAGATAATAAATCTGAAATGACAGAATAATTTATATTAATATCTGGACCTAATAACCCTCCCCATCTTGGGTCATTGGTAAGGTTATCTATACCATTAAAAAATAGATTAACTTTTTCTTGAGCTTTATTTTCTTTTATAACATCGTCTAATATCTGTGTTGTTGCTTGAACGTTTAACGGTAAATTAACATCATCACAATCATTAAAAGTTACTAAACCATTTACCGTTTTTTCACATCTCTCTTCTATCACACCTAGTTCTTGAGGTGATATTTCAAAAAAAGAATCGTCTATTAAATCTAAATCACTAAATTTTCCCGATCCTGAAATATCAATTTTTTTAGATGGATCCGAACACAAACCCATAATCCTTTTCATAAATCTTATAAACTTTGCAATCTCAGTTAAATCCTCAACGGGTTTATCCATTGCAAAATCGATAGCACCAAACAATTCTGATAATATATTTTGGATTAAAGAGTCTAATGAGAAAACATCGATACTCATGAGATAATCCCTTAAAAAATCACTAACTTTTGTTTTACCGTTTGATTGGTTAAGTAGTGTTATCTTAAAAAAATCACCATATTCAGGTAAATTAGTTAGTGGGTTTACGTAGTTGTCGACATATTGTATATTCATTAATTGAGCACTTGATGCACCAATATATGATTGTCCGTATTGTTGTTGAAAAGATAGGTTAGAAGTTAATCTTGTGTATAACTCCCTATTCATTGAATAGGGTATTTGTCCGTTTGTTGTTGTAGAACTCTCGTAACTATATTTACCGTATTCATCATCGAATGATACTTGTAGGATTTTAAATAAATCTATATGTTTTAACTTAATGTATATATCAACATTTACCATATTTTCATACGATTGTTCTTCCGAACAACCAATGGTTGTGATTATTTCATCAACAAGTATTTCTGAAATTTTATTTTTGGTGTTCTCCACCGCCATCATAAAAATATTACCTAACACGTTAAAAGATTGTGAATTTTGTACTGTGGAGAGTGATTTATTATTTTTAAATTTGGTTTGTAAAGTGGTTTTATACAAATCTAATAATTGATCGAATAGTCCTGTTGTACCATCTTTTATTTTATTTTGTAAATTTTTGTTTTTGTTTTTTAACTCTTTAATTTGTTTTGTTACATCACTCTTTTTTTTGTCTATTTTTTGGCGTGACGTTTCCTTCTGTTTTTTTAATTCTACAGATTTATTTTCAATAACGGTTTGATAAGCCGATATTTTGCCTTTTACTTTACCAATATCATCTTCATTATCTATACTCATAAATTAATTATAATTTATAGGTTTTATTGTCGTTATCTATATCTTTTTTGATTAAATTCTGTAACATATCATCGTCCATATCTGATAAGGTGAAACTTTCTTCTTTAGATGATGATTGTTTTTCCCATATAGTTGATTGTAACTTGGATAGGGTTAATTTTTTTTCTATAGTGTCGTTAATTATCTTTTGTTGTTCTTTAATTACCGGACCAATTAATGTCATGTCTTCAGGATCTTTCAACATTGCTAACATCTTATTTTGAATTCTAATGGCTGTTGATCTTTGTTCTACAAGTTCATTATATATTTCTTGCATTAACGATAATACAGAATCCTTATTTAAGGAAATTTCTTTTTTTCTAGTTCTATTCATAATAAATAAATATTTGAGTAATCAATATTCGTTATTTATTTTTCTTATCGTTTCTAAATAAAGGGTTTTATATTTTTTTAGATAAATTCTAATCTCTTTGGTGTTTAGGTTAGTCATTTCTCTTAGGGAGAGTAAAACAATATTTTTGTTAAATTTATTATTGTCGTTACCAATAAAAATGTTTCCGTAATTATCAAAAAGTTCAATTAGCGCACACCCCAATTTAAATTCATTCTCGTTTAATTTGTTGTCGTTAACATAACCCTTTAAATCCTTCAAAAAAATGTCTATTATTTTTTCGGCATCCATCATTTCAAATTCCAAATAATATACCATATCTGGACGGTTTTCTAAAGTTGCTGAAATATCTTCGTATGAAACTTTTCTGTTGGTGTCTTTTTGATCTTTTTGGATTTGTCCCATTAGGTAATTTTTACATATAGTACCAAAATAGGAATATGCCTTTTTGTTTTTAGCTGGTTTAAATTTATCGACTTTTGTCATAAGAAATGAATGGGTATCTGAGTGCACGTCATTGTAATCCATATCTTTTCTATATAGTTTATACCTTCTAATGATAGACTCAATCATCTTATCTAAGGGCTCTTTAAGAAACTTGTTATAGATTTCTTCTTTTTCTTTAATAGATTCGGCGGTGATATATCGCTTCACCGCCTCCTCCTCACGGACATCAAAGTAATTTGTTTTATTTTTTTTTACCGTCTTTTGCGTTGTATCATCTAAGTCTTGGGATAATGATAAAAACATTAAACATTTTGTAGTTCGTATTTTATATTTCTATCAGTAGTAAAGAAATGTTCTTTTTTTGCCGACTCTAACCAAAACGTAACTTCATCGTCTGAAATTTTTTCCTCACCAAACTTATAGTTCCAAAAAATCGATCCTTCTCTCATATTGGTGTGCTTATAACCAATTCTTGGGATTGTCATAATTTTAGCCGAATTGTATGTTAATCTAAGTAAGAATTCGTATACAAATGTTAATTTAATTGATGGTTTGAATCCTCCGTTGTCTTCGTAAGTTGATTTTTTAATTACCATACCACTAGATTGGAAATTTTGATAAGTTAACAAAACGTCATTTGTTAAATAACCCATTTCACTATTTAAACTAACCGCAAATGTCGCTTCATTAGTGAACCCAGCAAATACCCCCTTATCGTCAGTATCAACAACTAAAGGTAAGAATGAATCAACTTCAGGGTAAGATTCGATAAAACGATTTACGTTTTTAAACCATATAGAAGAATACTCATCATCAAATTCTAAAATAGAAACCCACTTACTTTTGGCGTTTTTAACCCCTAAATTGACTTGAGTTGCAAAATCTTTAGATCCTGTATTCTCAATTTTACTAACATTAATACCTTCAAAATCGTAAGTAGATAAAAAGTTTTTAAGTGTCTCTTCACTTGTATGTACAATAACTAATTCGTTTATACTTACTGTTTGGTTCTGTATCGATTTAATTGCTCTCTCAAACAACTCCTCAAATGATCTATGTTTAGATGATTCAATCGGTAAAATAACCGACACGTCTAATTTTAATTTCTGTTCCATATTATTTTTCTTCTGTAATTTTTAGTTTATCTAATTGTTCTGAGAATAGTTTATGTCTCGACTCGAAGTATTCATTAAATGTTGATAGTACTTCTGTTTTAAATTTTTCCTCGTCTCTATATTTTAAAGATGTAGATTCCATTTCTGAATATAATTCTTCATTGATGTTGTCCTCTAACCAATTTTGTGCGAAGTTTGCTACAATATCAACCATGTCATTAAATTCTTGCGTCCAAACACCGTTAGTTTCGCTCATCCATTCAGGTCTTAATGCCGGCACCTTACCAATAACTGGTGTACCACAAGACATAGACTCTAATGGGAAAGTTCCAAATCCTGATTCATAATCTACCCAAACAGATAGGAACGATTCTTTTAAGAATTTTGCAAAATCGTCTTGTTTAATACCTCTCATATCTCTAAATGTAATCCATCTATATTGTGGGTATTTTAGATAAAAAGTTTTAATAATTTTTGCAGTATCTCTTGGTTCTCTAGTGTGAATAGAAATAATAGGTTTAGACGGTTTGTCTTTTTTACTAAATACTGTTGGTAAAGTAGGTTGGATAACGTCTAAACTAATCCCTCTCATTACGTCTGAAATGTATTTTTTCTGTGATTCAGAAGTTGTAATACACTTTAAAAACCCGTATTGATTCCAAGAAACACCAGGAGGTAACGTCTCTAACATATGATCGTATGCTTGACACAAAACGATTTTACCACAAGGGAAATTTTTAATTTGATCCATAACATGTCCATATACTTCAGGTATAACAATTAAATCTTCAGGTGACATTGCCAAATTTTGACCCTCAATCGATTGGTGGGGTAATTCCATATAGGTTTCATCTAACCATTCACCCACACCTTTATAATCATTACTCTCGTGAATAATTATAGGATTATAACCATTATTTTTTAATTTTAATGCCACATCATAGATGTATCTAACACCCGCCTTTGGGTTACCTTTAGTGTCTTGAACCAAGAAATATATCCTTGCGTTTTTGTCTTCTAAATTTTTTAAAGACTGTTCAATCTTTTCAATTTTTTCTAATTCCATTTTTAAAGTGTTTTTAATATGTTGTTTATTAATAGAGTGTTAAATGATATTTTAAACGGTATAGTCAAGTCCTTTGCTCCGTGAATACCCAAACTATCGTCGATGTCTTCCCTCTCGGTTAAAAGTACCTCAATTAAACTCTTAAAAGTCTCAAATCTCGTTACGCTTATTTGTTGTTCTGAGTTTTCGGAGTCACCCGAAAACGGTAATATTGATTTCTCGTAACTAACTTGTCTTTCAAGCTCATTTACATCAATGTAGTAATTCTCTCCTAAAAATTTTAACATAAAATTATTTTTTGTAAAGTTTCATCAAATTCCTCAAATGAGTTTATCTCATAATCACAACTGATATTTTTATTATATGTGGTATTATATTTTACCACAATCTTATCTTTTGGTTTTTCTAATATTAACGATGGATTTGATGTAAGTAAAATGTCCACTTCACTCCACATAGAATTAATTGTTGAATTTGAGTAGAATTTTATTTTTTCTAATAAACACCCAAATTTTGATAGGAAAAACAATGATGCAGGTTTTGATTTACCTATTTCATCTGAAACAATTAATAGTTCATTTTTATCACGATATTTTAAATACAAATCGTTTAGGTGGTTGAAGGTGAATGTTTCTGTTGAACCGGCGTGCCCAAATATTTGCATTGCAAAATCCTCGTATGTAAAATGATATAGTTCATCTTCATCATTAAAACTAAAATGTTCCATTAAATTTAATGATGTTACATCGCTTAAAATTTTATATTCAAAATTATCAGATAAAGTCGTCTCTTCAGTATTACCCAACAAATCAACGTCAAAGGTTTTACCGTCGTATTCGTCCTCTTCAATCATATGTTTTTCATATAACTGAGTAAATTTACCAATAGTGTCTCTTAATACTCCATTAATTTCAATCCCTATTCTCTTCATATTTTTTTAATATTTTAGTTATTAGTGGATTTCTAACGTTATCGTCATCACCAAACTCAAAAACCCCCACATCAGAGATACCTTTAAACCTTTGTATCGCGTCGTATAGTCCTGACTGTTTTTTATCTTTATATCTATCGGTTTGTTCAATATCCCCTGATATAAAGAACTTACTATTAAACCCTATTCTTGTCAATAGTAATTTCATTTGATTTGGACTTGAGTTTTGAGACTCTTCAAATATTAAAATAGTATTATCAATATTCATTCCTCTCATGTATGCCAATGCAAAGACTTCAATTATTTCAGCCTCTTTTAGTTTTTCACGAGCCTCCTTACCAATTATTTTATTTAATAGGTAATAAGAAGGGAAAATATATGGATCCAATTTTTCTTCTAAGTTACCAGGAAGACTACCTAATTTTTCTTCTGCTTCAACTGCGGGTCTAACAATTACTAATTTTTCATAATGGTTATTTGTATCCATAAGTAAATCAACCGCCGCTTTCATTGAGATATATGATTTACCAACACCTGCCGGTCCTGAACATATAGTAATTTGGTTGTTTTGTAAAAGATTATAATACTCCTCTTGATTTGTCGTTAAGAACTTGTTTTTTTGTTTTTTCTTAATGATTGAATTGATGAAGTCTTTTTTTGAGAATGGTTTAGATTCTTGATCCTCGTTTTGAGGTTGGGGTTTTCTTCTTGTCATCTATCTATTTTCTTATAATGGTATAGTTTTTTTCAAAATACTCAATAGTTTCTTTTAGTCCCTCGTAAAGTGGTGTGAATTTAAAGTCGGGTAGATAGTTTTTAATTTTACTATTATCACTTGGTTTTCTAAATTGACCATCAGGTTTTGACGTATTCCACCTAACATTACCTTTATAATTCATCAATTCGGTTATAACCCCAACAACTTCTTTAATTGATATTTCTTCAGATGTAGATAATATAATTGGTTCGTTTTCTTCGTAGTTATCTAAAACCCACTCAGTTAATTTGGCTATGTCTTTACTAAAAATAAATTCACGTAAAGGGTTTCCTGACCCCCATATTTCAAAATCCGTATTGTTTTCTCTTGCCAAGTAACATTTATGTATTAATGATGGTATAACATGTCCATTAACGATATCATAATTGTCATTAGGTCCGTATATGTTTGTTGGTATTACCGTTTTATAGTTTAAATCGTATTGTTCCTTATAAGCCCTTATTTGTACGTCAGACATTCTTTTTGCATATGCGTATGCGTCATTTGAGAAATGTGGAGGTCCAAGGTGTATTTTTGATTCCGTTAATGGGTATTCTACTTTATCAGGAAAAACACAAGTAGATAAAAATGCAACTAAATTCTTTATCCCATGAACCCTAGCAGATTCAATTACGTTAGTGTTTATCATTATGTTATCGTAGAAAAATTGTCCTTTATTGTTCATATTACCACCAACACCACCAACTTTACCTGCACAATGTATTATACCATCAAATTTAATCGTGTCCAACATCGTATCTACTTCAAACTTATTTCTAAGATCAACTTCACTTGAGGATAAAGGTATAAAATTTGGTTTATTAAATTCAGACCCAACTAAACCATAACCACCAGTAACCAATATTTTATTTTCCATAATATTTTAACCAATATTCAATCATTTCATCTAACATTGTTTCAAACGTGTATTTTGGTTGCCACGATAATTCATTCTTTAATTTTGATGAGTCCCCTTTTAAGTTCTCCAACTCTTCAGGTCTAAAATGTTTTTCATCAACAACAATATAATCTAAATAATTTAAACCTAACGAACTAAAGGTATATTCACATAAATCTTTTACTGTGTGAGATACTCCAGTTGAACATACATAATCGTCTGGTTTGTCTGATTGTAACATTAACCACATCGCTTCAACATAATCTTTAGCGTGTCCCCAATCTCTTGATGCAGATAAATTTCCTAAATGTAATTTATCTTGTAACCCTAAACTAATTCTTACCGCCGCCTTTACAACTTTATTAGTCACAAAGTTAGTTCCTCGTCTTGGTGATTCGTGATTAAACAATATTCCGTTCCATATTTTCATCCCGTAAGAATTTCTATAATTTTTACAAATATTATATGAGAACACTTTAGCACACCCATATGGTGACACTGGACTCATAGGTGTCGTTTCTCTTTGAAACCCGTCTGAATCAATATTATTACCAAACATTTCTGACGAAGATGCTTGGTATATTTTAGAGTGGGGTGAAACCATTCTTACGGACTCTAATAGGTTTAACGTACCCAATCCGGTTACATTTGTAGTATATATTGGTTGATCAAAACTAACCCTTACGTGTGATTGTGCTGCTAAATTATAAATCTCATCAGGTTGGACCATTTGTAAAACCCTAACCAATGATGCCATGTCAGTTAAATCGGCATACTCTAAATTTACCATGTCGTTATCTCTAAGGTGATCAATTCTATTTGATTGTGTTTCAGATACTGAGTTTCTTTTTACTGTACCCCAAACTTTATATCCTTTTTCCACTAAAAGTTCTGCCAAATATGATCCATCTTGTCCGTTAATTCCTGTTATTAATGCTTTTTTCATAAATTATTTATAATTGATATTATATGTTCCTCCAACTCTTTTAGTTTTAAATTTTCTATATTTGTAATAATTGGTTCACTTAACATTTGATTTGTTAAAATTGGTGATCGATCTATTTTAATAATAGCATCAATAAATTCCTCTTCTGTTTTAAAATTATGATAATTTAAAAATGATTTCTCATTAAGGTATTCATCAACAAGCTCATTACCATAATATATCGGTATCGTATTGGCGATTAAAGATTCAATAATTTTTTCATCTATTAAACCAGGAACATCATAATTTTCAAAATTTTCAGAATAATGATGATTTTGCATGGCAAAAGAAAATTTAAAATCTTTTATAGAATTAATTTTATTTAATGACCCATCGGGAATACCTAAATCACTCTTAGTGTGAATGTATTTGTAATCACTTAATTTCCCAAAAATACTTTTTCTTTTTACAGGAACATTATTGTTATGTAAATAAACACAAAAGTCTTTTTTTTCATTAGGTGTACGACTTTCTAATAAACTTTCAAATGACTCAATAACTTTAGTTACATATATGTGATGATATAACCACATTAAAAATATTGGCATGTAAAAATTTTTTTGGATGTTGGATTTGTAGGATGTTATAATGTGGTCCGCATCATTAATGGAAACAACATGTCTAAGATTTTTATCGTAAATTTCTAAATTATTATAAGCCAATGGTTCACTATTAACGTATATTTTTAAACAATTTTTATATTCTAAATGTTTATTAAAAAATAAAGAATAAAATAATACTTCAGGATTAACAGGGTCTATAACAACATTATAATGTTTTTTTAATATCCATAAAAAAATATTATCCGAAGAACTGCCAGGTAATATCCAATCATACCAATCTAAAAAATAAACTCTTAAAGTCTTCATTCAAAAATAATTTCTGACCATTCTTTATTATTTGAAAAAAAGTATTCAAAATCTTTAATGTCATAAATATTTGTGTTAATATACCAATTTTCAAAACTATTACCATCATTACATACATTTTCACATAACATATAAAATCCTAAATCATTTAAAATTTTTTCTGATTCTAATTTTATTTCATCACCAATCCTATATGATTCGTGTTCAAATGTTATGATTCCCACATTATTTTTATTAATAGGTAACATTTTTAAAGTTTTTAATGTATTTTCGCCATCAATATCTAAAGAAATATAATCAATTACCTCGTATTTTTTAAAAATTTCATTATAATCAACAGTAGTTGCGTCTTTACAAATTACGTTTGATTTTCTTATATTGTGTAATTCATTACAAAGGACATCATCAACCTCAACCAAAGTACCTGACCAATTAAATTCGGTCTCTAAAAGATATGTGTTACTCATTTTAGTTGGGTGTGCCGCCCCAATGTCTAAAAAAGTTCCGTTTGTTTTAAAATTAGTTATCATTAAAACAAATAAATCTTGACCTGCTTGTGAAAAATTTTCACTAATTAAAATGTTTTTATTGTGTGTGTTTTTTAGTTTTCTCATATTTTTTTAAATAAATAATCATTATGTGTACCATCCCAATGAGGGTTGTTGTCTAAATTAAACCCCGATAAATTTTCAATAAGTTCATATCCATTGGTGTTTAATAGATCTACAATTTTTTTGTAATCCCATTTATAAATCTCAATCAACAAAAATTTAAACTCATGAGAATTAAAATCAATACCTTTTAAAACTTCATATTCATATCCTTCAACATCAAGAGAAAAAAAATCTATTTTTTTTAAACTGTTTTCATTTAAAATATCTGATAATTTTTTTGCTTTTGTTTTTATTTTAATACCGACATTATTTCTTCTATTACCATTTACCGATGACATTAGATTACCATCAAAATCACCTTCAATAAAATCAGAATCATAATCATTAGATACTAGTGCACAATTTAAGAATATATTATTTTCACCTCTATTTTGTTTACACAATTCAAAAGAAGATTCTGAAGGTTCTATTAAAATTCCTGACCATCCTTTATTTTTTTCTAAATAATAAGTATTACTTTGAGTAACCCCGTCGTTTGCTCCGGATTCTATGTAGATACCACCATCGTAATCTAAGTACTTTAATATTTTTTCACTAACCCATTCCATAATTAATCTTCGTAATAAAACCCCTCATCAATAATAATAGAATTATTTTTTATATTAAATACGTTTTTAACGTGATCACCAACTTTTGTTAAATTTCTACCATAATATCCGGTATTTTTAAACGTATAAATTTTTTCAGCCTCACTTAAAAAAGACGCCCAATAACTAAAAGTACTGTTTGAGTTTATAATTTTATTAAAACTCATCATAAAATTAAAATCTTCTTTAGGGGTATTTTGAATCATTATTGGGTCGTATTTTTTAAAGTGGTTTAGGTACCTTTTTTCCCAATCACACCTTATTTCATCTGTAACTATATAAACCCTATCATATGTTTCATTATCTAATATGTTAGTATAATACGATGGGTTTATAATTTCAGAACCCTCCCATGTATGAGGGTTACAAATATCTGTAAAATGCAAATAATCAAAGAGTCTTAAATGTATTACAATATCTTTTGTATTCTTCTCAAAATTAACCGGTTTAAAAAAACTTTTAATTAAATTTTGATTATTACTCATAAAATCCCCATTATGGAAATAATCATCAAAAATGTATTTTTTATTGTTTCCCTGAAAATTGATCTCGTCGTCAATAAAACTATGACTATTTACTATTACTGTTTGATTTTCATGTACATCCCCAACATATATTTTATTTGGTAATATCTCAACAGTATCGTTATCGGGAAAATCTGTCTTTAAATTTAAATTATTTTTTTCTGAAAATACTCTAGCGGCAATGTATTGAAATAATTTATTCCCCGTCCTTCCTTTATAATTAATATGTACTGGCATAAAATCCTTTTAGATTATTTTCGTAATTTTGTTTATAGGTTTTTTTTAACCTTTGTGAATAAAAATTATTTACCCACGGAGCTTCCCATCTACAATGATGTTGAGCAATAGTGTTGTTGTCAGATAATTTCCAGAAAGAAATTTTTTTATTTTCAATAAATTTTACGTTATTTATAAAGTATAAATTTAATATTGGTTGATCACTTCCATTTTTGGATGTGTGAAAATTTATGTGTTGTAAATCTACGGATAATTTTTTTAGATCTCTAAAAGTATTTTCTTTTATTAATTTACTATTAAAACTAAAAAATCCGGCATTAAACCCATTTTTATTTATATTATATTTTTTATTTAAATCTTCTAATTCTTTTTCCCTACCCTCACACATTTCGTTTGCGATAACCCCATTTTTAATTCCCCAACAAAAATAAGATTTTATAGTAAACGGTTCTTCATCTACTAAAATACTATCCGAACTTATTATTTCATCATCAAATAAAAAATTTAAGTCGCTAAAAATAGTAAAATCGCAGTCCATTGAAACGACATAGTCCCATTTTTTAAAAAATGTGTCAAAAATATGTAGATTAGCGTAATAATAATTTGGCTCATTTATTTTTAAAATCTTAACCCCATATTTTTCTAGTGATATTAATTCAGATTCATCAATATTATTCGCTATTAAACATAGATCATCAACCCATTTACCTTGATTTCTTGCCGCAAAAAATAAAGATTTTGCATGATCTAAATAGTTTTTATCTGAAATGATTGTAAGAACTTTTTTCATAATTTTTGTAAAATTTTATTAAAACATCCCTCATATGTAAAGTAATCTCTATAAACCTCTCTACCTTTATTTTGTAGGATTATTAATTTTTCTTTTGGAATATTTTTTAGTATGTTATCAATATTGTCTATTTCATTTTCAGGAATTAATATTCCATACTCCTCAAAGTCTACAAGATCATTAAAAGGGATCCAAGGATCGTCATAAATATAAACAGGAATTGATCCTAAATTCAAAGACTCATTAATCCTAAATGATGTTTTTCCATATCCTCTTGGGCATAAAGAAAAAATACTTCTTTCCATAACCTCTTTAAATTTAGTAAACCCACAGGTTTCCGAAATAAAATACCCATCTTTATTTGTAAGGGAATCTCTTAATCTTTCTCTAATTCTATGTCTACCATTTATAACACCAATAAAAGACGCGAAAATATCCCTATCTCTATTAATCATATCGTGAGGTCTATTAATTAAAGGTATTGCATAATCTCCAACACCACCGCTTGAATAAATTTTTATATCTAAATCTTTTAAGTCGTTTAATATCCCATCGTCCCACTGAACAATTGTAAAATATTTTTTATCTCTTGGTAAATTATCTAAAAATAACTGTATGTCTGACATATCACTATTTCCATAATTTCTTGATATGTAAAAGTTAGTCCATAGTATTGGTAAATAAATTCTATCAGATTGATGATTTAGGTTTAAAAAATTATTTTTAAAGTACTCCTCAAAAATCATATCATTACCGGGGGGATATGTATGGTTTGTTGCTATTGTAAATACGTCAGGAACTGATTTAATTATTACATCTTTACTGTCCACCACACTAAATTTTGAATGTTTATCTTTAAATTATTTTTTTCAAAAAATTCATCGACAGCTTGGTTTACGCTTGGGATTAACTCGTAATCGTCTCCGGCGATAATACCCCCCTTTTTTACTTTTCTAAAAGAGTTTTCTATATCTTTTTTTACTCCCTCATATGTGTGGTCCCCATCTATAAAAATAAAATCTAAAGAATCATCCTCAAAATTATTAATTAAATAATCACTATTGTCTCTTATAAGTATAGAACGATCACCAAATTTAGATTGTAGTCTATTTAAAACAAAATTATAAACCTGATCACCTTTTTCCCCCTCAACATTTTTACTCATAACGTCATTTTCCGAATACCCGATATAAGGATCTATTGAGTATAATTTTAAATTATCGTTATTATTAAGAAGTTTATATGAATTACCTCCAAAAGCAACCCCTATTTCAATTCCATTTTTTACATCTTTTAAATTATTATTTAATATTTCTTGTAAATCTTCGTGTGTTTTGTACCAAGATTTTTCAGAAATTTCTAATAAATTTTCTATCCATTCCATTTTTTTATATTTTTATTTTATTTATTGCCAAGTTGTTGTGTGTAAATGAACACAATAGGTTGTATCATCAATAAAAGATAACGAATATTTTATATCATCATCATTTAAATTTTTTATTTTGTTTCTCTCCACTGCCGGAAACGGGAAAAAATAATTACCAATAAATTTCTTAGAATTTGTTTTGTCTTTATTTTCGTCAAATATTTTTTGTAAATAATATGGGCCTGTTTCTGACATAACACGATTAATTTCCCACCTTAATAATGGATTTGTATTTGACAGTCCTTTCAAAAATTCATAACAAATTATATTTTCTTTTGTTGACCCAACAATACTGTTCCAAACCTCATGTTCCGCACTAAAAGGACACCCAACAAAAAAGTCAAAATTTAAAATATCATCAAATTTTTTAACTTGGATAAAGTCATAATCCATATAAACCCCTCCGTATTTATATAACACTTCAAATCTAAATATGTCTGATTTCGCGCCTAAATTTTCGCACTTATTAAAAAGTTCACTATTTAATAACTCAAAATTAATATTTGAATCATTCCATTCAATGATTTCGTAATCAAAATTTATTTCTTTTATTTTTTTTACTAAACCATCAAATAATTTTGGTCTTTCTCCTCCAAACCAAACTAAATGTATTATTTTAGGTATTTTCATTTTTTAAATTATATTATAAGGTAAGTTATATCTATAAAAATTATACAAATTTTTTAAATCAAAAATCCCATCATCTAAAGAAAATTTCGTATTAAATCCTAATTTGTTTATTTTATCAAAGGATACTTGAAAATTTCTATCGTCTAAGTCCGGTAATGTTGAATCTATAAGTTCAAAATTTACATATTTTTTTATTGAGTTTGCAATGTCAATCTTTGAAAAGTTTAGTTCTTTGTCACCTACGTTTAATACTTGATTTTTACAGGTATTAAAATTTTCTAACGCGAATAAATATGAATCTATAACGTCGTTTATGTGTACAAACGTTCTTTTTGAATGTCCGCAAAAAACAACCACACTTCTTTCTGTGATTGCTTTGTATGTGAAGTCATTAACCATTAAATCGTTTCTCATTCTTGGACTAACACCAAAAACAGTTGCGAATCTTAAAGAAATTGAATTGTCACTATCTTGAACTATTTTTTCTGCCTCATATTTAGTTTTACCATATATACTTACAGGAACGATGTCACTATCTTCATAAGCCATTTCACCATTAAAATTTCCGTAAGAAGATGTTGTTGAGGCATTAATAATTATTTGATCTTTAGACTTATATTCAATAAGTTTTTTTGTTGCTTTTACATTTATACTTTCAGCCGAGCTTGGGTTTGATGCACATGCCGGCATACCACTTATTCCCGCTAAATGAAATATGACATCAAATCTTTTAATGATTTTTTCTTCAATATTTCTAATATCTAACTTTAAAATTTCTAAATTTTTATTTTTTAACAAATGTAAAATACTATCATATCCATACATAAAATTATCCAATATGGTAACTTTATGTCCTAAATTTAATAATTTTTCAGTTAATAAAACTCCTTTGTATCCTGCACCGCCAGTGACTAATATTTCCATAATTTATAAAGGTTTCCACACAATCAAAGAATGACCCTCAATGAAATAACTACCACTAAAGATTCTTTGTTTTTTTATTATTTTTATTTTATTTTCTTTTTCTAAACTTTCTAAGTAAGGTAATAAACCATTTAAATAATTTCTTTTTCTAAAATATTTGATAGATAAACTATCAATTAATTTATTAGAATCTAACAATTCGTCTATTGGTTCCATATGGATACAAACATTTACTTTTTTTTCTATAATAAAATCTATAATATCTTTATATCTGTCCCCTATTTGTTCTAAAGATGCTACGGTATATACTCCTGAGTTTTCAGGAATGTCGATTGTTTTATCAATATTAAAAAAATCTAAATTAATTGGGTTTATTGACGTTCCAAAATTAATATTAATCTCCTCAATTATTTTTTGGGATGACTCAGCCCAATCGGTACCAAATAAGTTTTTTGTTTTATCAAAGTTAAAATATCTAAGTAAATGGTATGCCGGACCACAACCCATCTCAAAAATATTTTTAACATCATTTAAATAATGTCTAATAATCGCATCCACAAAACAAATATGAATTTTATAATCAAAATTTTCAACCAATGGCATTACAACCTCTCCTTTCCATCTAACAATTCTGTTTTTTCCATGATATTTAGGGATTAAATCATCAATGTTTCCTGTTTTTTTAAATAAATTTAAATTTTCATCCCAACCAATCTCCCATTCTGTAATTCTATGTTTACCAGAAACAGTTATTTCATTAGTTAAAACGTTTATATTATCTAATATAAATTGATCTCTTTCTTGATCATTTAATTTTCTATATTTTAAATCGTATTTTTCTATTCTTTCTTTTAAGTCCGAATCAACCTCAAACCCTAAAATTTCTTCTATGTCTTTATAATTAATTTTTTCCATATATTTCTTTTTGCCAAGTTATTGTTTTTTTTATTCCTTCATCTAATGAAATAAACATAGGGGTACTAAATTCATTTGTGTAGGTTTTGGTGCAAATATTTACGACTTTTGGGTTTCCTTGTAATGAATTTATTTTTTCAGGAACAAATACTTTTTTATTTAATTCTTTACCTATGATATTTGCCAAATTAAAAATAGTTGTTTTACTTTCCCCACCAACATTATAGACGGGATTTTTACCAAAAAATAAAATATTCCATAGCATTTCAATAACATCAGTAATATAACAATAAGTTCTTAAAGCGTCCCCACTGTCTAATAAAGTTATATTTTCTTCATTTAAACCCTTTTCTATTAAAGAATTTAAAACTCTTTTGTCTCCTACTTTAGTTCCCGGGCCATAGGCTAAACTTAGTCTTATGATTTTAACGTCAACCCCATCCTCTCTAAATGAGTGACAAATTGATTCACCGCACCGTTTACCTTCAATGTAACAGGATCTTGGGTGGTCGGTATTTGTGTTACCAATTTCATCTTCTTTTATATTTTCTGAATCAATACCACTATAAATTTCACTGGTACTTAGAAATAAAAACTTACCACAATTATTTAATTTTTTAAATAAATTTATTGTTGATGTGGTGTTTAATGTGATTGTTTTTATTTTATTTTCTAAAAATTTTCCAGGTTGTCCATAACCGGCAGCATGAATAATATAATCAAACATAGGTAAATCAATAAAATTTATCTCGTCACATATGTCTTTCTTTATAATCTTACATTTTGAAAAAAGTGATTGTGTGTGTTGATCAATATCGTTTTTAATCCAAACGTACAAATCTATATTGTAGGTATCAATAATATGGTTAAGACAAGAAATTAAATATACCCCTAAAAGACCTGAAGCTCCGGTTATTAAAACCCTTTTATTTTTTAATTCTTCAAAATTAATTTTACCTATTAAATCATAAGTTTCTTTCTCAATTATAGACATTTTTTTAAAATTTTTTTTATACCCTTATTATCTAAATTTAAATTTAAATCGTGTTCATTTTTATCGCCATAATTAATTAAAAAATTATGAGGGACCCCAACATTAGTTAAAGAATATTTTTTTCCTTGTAAAGTTTTGTTAATTTTATAATTAAAAGACCCACTATAAAAGGGTTCAACTACAATTATATTCTCATTAAAATTTTCTTTTAGTAGTTTACCATCAAAAGGGTTTATGGTTGTGTAGTATAATATTGTCACGTCCATGTCTTCAGTTGCATCAAGAACTTTACT
>Ga0181356_1000401_pt1 | contig 18479 bp, 12 predicted proteins | sample Fa13VDMM110SN_FD_130104 | JGI IMG/M metagenome (GOLD analysis project Ga0181356, IMG submission 130104) | Freshwater viral communities from Lake Michigan, USA - Fa13.VD.MM110.S.N | ecosystem: Environmental > Aquatic > Freshwater > Lake | place: USA: Michigan | collected 2013-09-24 | reverse complement strand
TCACCCGCAATAACAATTCTAATTTCGTTATGCGATATATTTTCATCCGCCCATTCTAAGAATTTTACACTTAATTCATTTAATAATATTTCGAATTGTTCTCTATACAAATCGTGCATTTGAATTGTACGAATATGTAAGTCGGCAATATGTATAATTTTTTTTACCATCTTTTAATATAATTTGATAAGTCCATCGTTAAAATTGCATTATTGATTTGCGGTGGAACTTTATATTCGTTAAATGTACCATCTTCTTTTAATAAAACAATAACATTTCCCAATATTTTTGTATCTTCAAACTTGGTACCCTTTAACATTTTTAATAATAACCTACCATATAATGGTAATTGTAAGAAATAATGACCTAATGCATTATCATGGTAATTGTTAAATGGTGGATATAATTTACCCGTATAATGTTGAACCTCAAAGTTCTTTGGTTGGTTTGTTTTCCAATCTGTGGTAACGAATCCAAAGTTGGTTTTCTCTTTGTTCATCATTAACCACACTTTATCTGGTTGACCAGTGTATTGTTCTTCAGGGTCACCCAATACAATCTCAGTATCCAATAATACTCCACCTCGTTCTAACATTAAATCAAGGAATTGTTTTCCAGCAATTATCATATTATCACTCTTACGTTGTTGTTCCTCATTAATGTTAAAGACCGGTTCTCTAACTGATTTGTAATTCCCGAATCGAGAAATTGTATCACTTTCTAATTCAAAGTGAACACGACTACCCATATTGGTTGATAGGTCACCTGCTCGTTTCCATTCCGCAAGCAATTCTGCTTGCCCCTCAGGGTCACCTTTAGACATTTTTAATGCCATACCTTCAGCATCAAACGCTTTATGAAATTTCTTTATAATCTTAGATACTGACGGGAAATTTTTCTTCACCACTCCATCCACATCTTTCATAAAATAGATGTGTTCTTCCTCAATAAAAGTTAATTCAATTTCTTTTCTTCTTTGTTCTAGTAAATCCTTAATCTCTAATGAGATATCGTTTAAATTCATATTAATCAAGTTGTTTTAATTTATAATCGGTAAGGTCTCCTTGTAAATCGGCAATGTCCTTATCCCCCTCTAATTTTACAATCCAAACCTTTCCCATTAATTTACCACAATTAAGTTTGTGATATAACTTTTCAGCATCTGCCCACGCATCTGGGTCCAACACTATTACTATTTTTTTTGCTTTCTCATATAAAACACTAAACAAATATTCACTCATAAACTTACCCAACATAGGTATTGAGTTTGGTATGAATATACTATCGAACGCACCCTCAACCAAATAAATTGTTTCATCCCAATTAACTAAGTATTCATTGAAGATGAGTATTTCTTTTTGTGCTTCAGGATTCTTATATTTCATTCTAGGGTTGTACAAGTATGAACGTGCTATAAAATAATTTATGTTATGATTTAAATCATATGATGGTATAATGATTCTATTTTCATACTCACCATTATAACAAAATCCAATACTATACATTTGTAACATCATATCGGTGATGTTTCTTTTTTTAATGTATTGAAAAGCTTGTCGATATTGTGGCGTCATTTTAAGTCCATTGCTGGCATCTTTAAATGCAACAAATTCCTTAGGTAGTTTTACTGGCTTGTAGACCCTCTTATTATTTTCCTCGTCATCTTCTGGTTTTAATAAAAGATATTTTTTAAGTTGTTTGGGTGTTCCCAATTTCTTAATTAACTTATATATTGACCCGTGAGTTTCATGTGTTTCGGAACAAACCCAACACTTATATACCCCATATTTGTAGTTTACCTCTAAGTTACCTTTACCATCCCCCTTATCCAAACTTTTAATGTCATATGAACAAGTTGGGCAGTCAAATGATATTTGACCTTTATAGTCACTATGTGATTTGTAATCCCCTAAAATATCTTCGAGGATTTCAACAACAGCGGAATAATCTACTTCATTTTCGGTCATACTCACAAATATATGTAAAATAACTGATAAAAAAAAATCCCCCGAAGACACCACCTCCGAGGGAAACCAACCAAAAGTGTATTTCTACACTTCCCGTCTATCTTTATAAATATAACCTAAACTATCCGTAAATAAAAATTTTAGTTGCCGGATTTTTCTAATTTGTTCATATTAACATAACCAATCACACAACATGCAGCATCCGCCATATCATAATTTTCTTTTTTCAAATTACCATTAGTACCATATAACCAATTTATATCTGGACACACATCATTAACGTGTTCCCAAATCACATGTTTCTTATCAATATCTTTTGGGTATCCTCCAAATAAAACATTACGACCTTTATCATTTGGTCCAACTAAATCGGGGAATGCAAATTTTCTTGAATTATATGTTGAAATAAATGTTGGTAATACTCCTAACACGTCGTAACAATTCTTTAAAATTAAAGTATTGTATCGTAACAAAGTTCCAATTGTATAAACGTTATTTGATTGTAATAATGGTTCCTCGATAATAACACGGGTGATACCCATATCTTTATAACCCTCCAAATGTTTTTTGAAAGTATCCGCTTTTTTAATTAATTCCTCAATCTTATCTTCTGGTAGTGGTTTAATTTTTGGTGAAAAGTGTGTTAACTCCAATAACTTAGAACCCGATATATCGAACAACGCAAACCCAATGGTTTTTGTACTTATATCTAAACCAAGAATTTTAGGTTTGTTTTTAAATTTTACGTCTATACTCATATTAAAAGTTAATTTAAAAATGACAAAATGTAAAGCTTAGAAATCTATTTTTACTTGAATAACTTGTGAACCCGTTCTTTCTAGTGGTGTAACTAATTTACCAAAGGCCAAAGCTTCTTTATTTGAATTTAATAAAGCAACTTCTGTAATTCTTGGGTTACCCGCCTTAGTTGGGTTTTGTGATGTTACAAATTTACCTGTTGGTAAATTGGCATTAAATACCATTTCAGCAATATCAGTTGATCTCACGACACTTACATTACCCGGAAATGTTCTTTGGTTACCAAAATATGGTGTAACACTAGTTGATGTGTAATCCGTACCTGTTACATAATCTGATAATACAAAGTTAATTGCGGTATTATAAGCTGCTTGGGTAATTGTATATGTATAACCTGTTGATAAATGACTAGTAAATGATGTTCCATTATCTGTAGTATAATCCATTAATTTCCAAGATTCAGGATTAGGTTTAGTACCATTATTTACTATTTGTGCTAAAATATGAAATTTATTTGCTGTGTATCCGTTATTTAAATTTGTAAAATCATTACTATTAAATTTAACCGCAATACTATGTGGTATTGTTTGTCCAGTAACTTTCATAAAGTAATTACATGGTAAACCATTTAAGGTGGAACCTGTTCCATTTGATACCATATATGTAACATATATTGTTTTACCTGTTGTCAAATCCGTTAATGGACTATTAGTTACTACCGCATTTACTTTTGGTGCTGTTAATGTGTAATTTCTTTTTGAGTTTACATCTAAAGCTGCAACAATTTCTTCATCATCAAATACTATTGTTTTGTGATTATAAAATATCTTTCCCACTCTATTTGCTGTTGTTCCTGTACCATCAACTAAGTCTCTGTAATCAATTGTAAATCTTGAATGATAATTCGATACCATCTGTTTAGTTGTTCCGCTCATGTAGAATGTTGCTCCTGCACTTGATGAGTGGTTTCTATGATACATTAATGTTGGTATTGTTACCTTAAAATAATCTTTATCTGATAATGAATTTGGATTTGGTGAGGTGTTTCCTGTGATTTGTGTACTTATATAATCGTCGTATTTAAAAAATCTATATGGATCAGCAGTAATACCACTTTGTGTGTAGTGTAATAGTGCAATACATTTTTGTTCTTCGGGAGTTATCGTCACAATTTCGTTCATTGTGTTAACGATAGTTGTTCCTGTATTTTGTGTTTGACCTAATGAAGAGTTGTAACCTAAGAATTCTTTAGTTCCTGTGTGTACATTACTAGTATAACCAGTTAAAGCTCTTGAGTTTGTTGGTAAACCAATTGGTTTTTGGTCCCATACAACATTTACCGTCCACCCACTATCTGGGTCCATCACATTTCTACATGGTTGTAAAAATGAAGATTGTACCGGAACACCATATAATGTTGACCCACTATTTGTATACCACAATGGATATTTTACATTGACGTCTTTGTCAAATGGTGCATATACGCTTTGAGTCGTTATTCCACTATAATTGTATTCTGAATCACCTACAGCAAAATAACTTATTACAAAATTACCTTTTGAAATGGCATCTCTACCTTTCTGTGTTAACCTTGCACCTACTGTTGCTGAAAAATTTGTATTTAAGAAACTCATATTTTATAAATATTTTATTATTTTTTTTATGTTAATTATTCGGCCGTATAACAATCGGCGTTTCCTACTACCTTTATTTTAAAATCTACTACGTTAGTCGCCATAATTAATAGGGTATTGTTTGTGTGTCTATTGTTAATGAAAGAGTTTGAACTGCCGGTGCATCTACAACGTATGAATATGTGGTCATACTTCCAACGTAACCAGGACAACCTGTTCCTCCAGCACCTTCTATAGCACAAGCAAAATATGTTCCAAATAATATAACATCACCTGTAGTCAAACCTGTAAATGTATAAAGAAGTGTACAAGTGATTGGGAAAGTAACTGATGTTCCACCAGGTATGTTTATATTACTACCACTATTAATATTGTAAAACATTGTTGTTGTCTGAGGTATATTTGCAATATCTAATACACGTAACTCTAAACTTAAACCATTTGGTGTTGGAGTAGGGGTTACTGTTAATGTTGGTGTTGGGGTTGCGGTAGGTGGTACCAGTGTTGCCGTTGGTGTTGGAGTAGCGGTAGGTGGTACCAGTGTTGGCGTTGGTGTTGGAGTAGCGGTAGGTGGTACCACTGTTGCTGTCGGTGTTGGTGTACTAGTTGGACTAGTTGTAGGTGTTGGCGTTGCTGTCGGTGTTGGTGTACTAGTTGGACTAGTTGTAGGTGTTGGGGTTGGTGTAGGTGTTGGTGTACTAGTTGATGTTGGTGTCGGTGTTGGTTCAATTACAAGACAATTATATAAATCACTACTATAAGACCCTGATGTAAATACACCATATCTTGGATTCAAATGAGCGTATTTACATCGGTTAAAAATATTATTACCGACTAAATTACCTCCCAACCATAAAGTTGTTGCGGGTATGAATTGTTCAATAACCTGTACCCAATATGGACTCATCTTATTAATAAATTCATTAACTGAAGCAAAATTGTATGGTATAAAATTCGTATTTGTTATATAATCATTGAACACTTTTTCTAGTGTAAAATATGATTTGTTGTATTTTGAAATATGAGATTCAGTAATTAATTGATTTAACACGTCATCCAAATATTCTGCGAATGTTAATTCTATTTGTGGTTGTAGTTTTCCACCAAAAGTCAATGATAAATCTCTTGATTGTCTATAAACATCAAAATTAATACCTTGTGATGGGGATAGATGAACATTTATATTTTTTCTATTTAATGTTAATTTTGATTCATTCTCATTTAAAACTACACTTCCTTTTAAATTGTCTATTCTTGTTTCTAAATTGAAGCCATAATCCAAACCATCTAACGTTCTAAAACTATCAAAATAATCTTCACCATATGTATAATCTTTTGGTTTGGTTTTAATTATTTTTGTATTACCAGTTAAAACTGACAATTCAGTATTAATAATGTTTGAAGACCTATGGTCCAATGTTAAATCATACCAACCTGATCCTTTTTGGAAATATATATCAGAGTTTAAGTTTTTTACTTTTCTTGGTAGTCCATTTGAATCTATTGGATATTCTTCTCGACTTAATCTTGTTGTGCCAGTCGTAATTCCTGTTGCAAAAGTGTAACCAGTTTTTGTGCCTCCTCCAGCAATATTATATGTAATTCCACTTGTTGTGAAACCTGTGATAATATTATTTATTTTAGTTCCTCTAATTACCTCATCGATATCATCTTCAAAATCTTGTTGTGGTAATCCTGTTACATCATAAACATATTCATCAATTTTTATTAATGGTTCAGGTGCTCCTAAAAATTTTAAAAAGAATTGTATAGCAGAACGTGTTCCTTTTGATTTATATAATTGAGCTAAGTTTGTTAAGATTCTTCTATAAAATTCATATTCAGCTTCAACCAAAGTTTTACCCAAAGATAAACCAAGGTATTCCGCTTGTTGTCTTGAATATAATGTATCTTGTAATGATTTTTCATCAAACAAATTAACGGTTGATAAACCTAATGTCTGTGATAAATTCTTTAATAATAAATCAGGTACGTTGTTTATACTATCATAACTTACATTTCTCATGTAAGCAATGTTATCTATATATTTTTTTACCTTATCAAAATTTTGACCATATAATTGAAATATTGATTCAGCCTTTTTATCCTCACTATCAAATTCAAATAATTGTGGTGCAGTTAAAAATCTCACAATTAAATTTGATTTGTAACCATCTATTTCTTCACCTAAGCTACTTAATTTTTCAATGTAATCATTAAAGTTTACACCAACTATTTGAATGTTCCAATTATCTTTTGAGACAGGCCAACTGATGTCCACGTTTACAATATTTGTGGATGTTTGGTCAAAACTATCTCTAGGTACTTTGAATGTTGCGGTATACTTTGGTGTTGTTTCTCTATTAACTAATGTATCTTCTAACTCATCTAAATTAGTATAGAACTCTTCAGTAATTGCATCGTTTGGTCTAATGAGAAAACTTGTTGTGGTTCCTGTTGTACCACTAAAAATATTTCCCTCAACCCCAAGTCTTACGTTACCGTCTGAATTGGTTTCCGTATAACCAACAATATTGTATGTGCTACCACTAAAATCAATTGCATATTTTACGTAAGATGAATAAAAACTTCTAATAATATTATCCGTTGAGGGTGTAGTATTACTTTTTGGTTTTGTTATTAATATATCAAATGGATTAAAAAATATAGAGGATGGTGTGTAAAATTGTGTAGTATTGGTAATTGGATTATATGTCGATTGATATGCAGTATAATCGGTAAGATTATATAATGAATTTTCATCAACTAATATTGCTGCGGGAAATTTATTTATAATTTTGGAAACTGATACCGACAATCTTTGTTTTAAAGAACCAAATAATGATTTACTTGAGTCATCCAAATTTGATTTAAATTTTATTTTCTCTTTCTTTGCATTGCCACTTTGTGTTGTCGGTGCATCTTTTTCCTCTTTTAATGTATCTAAAGTAATATATTCAGAAAATGGTATGGTTTTAAAATCTCTACTATCTTTTTCGGGAATAACTTTATCAATGGCAAAGTTCGTATTAGTCAATTGACTGCTACCATCGGTAGTTTGTCTACCAACTAAATTGTCACTAAACGTTTCCGCACCTGACGCAGCTTGACTCGGAACTTTGTATCTTGTTACTGCCATTATTCTGTAATATTACCTAAATTTAACGTTTCGTCAATACTTTCTCTTTCCTCACGAACCTCATATAGTGTTTCATTAAATTCGTCCTTAACTTCGTATAGGTTGTATTGTTTATAGATATTTTTATTGTTATCGTAGATTGTGTAAATACCCGGAGTAATCGCCTTAGTTTGGTCACCATAAAGTGCGTGTGCCAATGTAGACGCATCATGTTCTACCATTTCAACTTCAACAGTTGTTGGATTAAAGAATGTGTTTGTTAATATAATCTTTTGTCCTGGATCACCAATAAACGGAATAACGTTTGGTCTACTTGATGGTGCAGATGATGGTGTCACTGTTACAAATATAAATGATGTTGCTTGATCTGTGTATTGGTATCTAACCGCCTTATCAGATGAGTTACTTAAATTCGATGTTACAAGTGTACAATAAAACGAAGATGTTACCATTCTATAAAAGTTAGGTATTTTTGTTTTATTATCAGATGCGTTTACGTATTCAACTCTATATCCAACCAATCCTTGTGGTGTAAATTTACCTCTATCTGCGGTAGGAACATTTGAAGTATTAATAACCAATCCTCTTACTGATGGTAATGATGCTAACACACCACAATCCGCAATAGTTGTTCTAATTTGTTTTGGTCTAATGTGTAGTGTATAAATTCCCAATTTCGAGAAATCACTTGCCTCAAGTTTTAAATTATACAAGCCACCTAATATTTCATTATTGGGTGCACTTGAATCATTTGTAGTATTTGCGTTATGAAAAACCGGTGTTAAAACCTTTTCAGATACTAATTTTTTTAATGTAACCGGTGCGGTTGCGGTCCTACCCGACGTGAAATGATAGAAAATATCCACATCTGAGGGAGAAACGTCCGCCGGTCTAACTATACCATAACTTCCAACTGCCATATTATTTTATTAATAAATATAAATCTTATTGTTTTTTAACATTAAAAAATCCATTTCCATAGACGCTTAACTCACCCATGTTATCAATTTCACCTAATCTAAAGTTCATTTCCATTACTCCCTGTTTACCCCTCTCAACAAAAACGTCAGAATAAACCCTTGGTTGTTCAATAAATCCAAGAAAATGTTCGTTTCTTGTTAGAACTTTATTAATTACATATTCTGTTGCGAAATTGGTTGCATCTCCCGTTGTATATCCTGAAGGTAACGATGAGTAGTAGTTTGCGGTTTGACCTGTAATTTGGGTAAATCCATTCGCCATATCTCTATACGATAGTCCATCAATAGTATATCCTGTATATGTTACCCCACTAATTGTTCCATATTGTAATGTTTGGGTATATCCAGTAGTACCATATTTTTTTAACTCTGATAATCTACTTGAACCTATAGCGATAAATGATATTGATGGGGTTGTTCCTGTTGGTCTGGCCTTAACTCCTGACACATATTCCAAATCGTTCAAATACGACTGTCCTCCACCGGGTAGGGTGTCAGACGAAATATTCGTATAAGGTAAAGTGAATCCAGTTAAAGTTCCAAAGTAGGTTGCCATACACTAGTAAATATCTTTAGATATTTTTTACTAAAATATAACTAATAAAATACCATAAATAAACTACAAATAATAGATTAACAATTTCCATAAAAGGTAATCCCTATGGTTGAATTATTATTGGAATCCGCCGGTGCAATATCCGTCAATTACTATATAACCACTCATTATTCTACCATAAACATAACCATTAGTGTAAGATCCCGAACCTAAATAAAGTGTGGTACCCGAACTATCAGTATATGCGGGTAAATTGTCTTCAAATGTTCCTGTCGATGTGTATATGGTTACATCATTTAAAGCTCCGTTGAATGAATTATAACATGCACTAAATGCGGTATTATTATCACCTGTACCACCCGAACGTAGCTCAACAAGTATCATTGTTGCCGCACATGTTACCTCTACTTGTCCAACATTTAACATACATCCATTAGCATCTGTTATTTGTAACCAATACCAACCACAACTTAATCCTGTTATGTTTATGGAAGGTGATCCTGATGTTACATTTGTATGTGTTGCGATTAAATTATCAGTTGGCCAATTGTTATATGGTGATTGAGTATCTTTATATAATCTATATGTCTTGTTAAAAGTACCTCCACCAGATGATATTGTTAATGAACCGTCATTGTTTGCACTTGTTGCACCCACTACGTTATAAATTGATCCTGTTTGTTCTGCTGGTTGTGTTACTGTTATTGTGTAATCTTTATAACACGTTTCATCAAAGTTATATACTCTGAAGGTATAATCGCCAGCAGATAAATCTTCAATTGCAAGATTTGTTGTTCCAACGTTATATCTTGTTACACTTGAATTAGTGAAACTACCACCAACATTAATTCTATAAAATGTACTTGTTGTTGATAGACCCGATGTTGTTGCGGAACCGGCTATTCCATAACATAATGCATTAGTAACTACAATATTAGCATTTGGTGTTCCTACGTTAAGATGGATAGGATTTGCAACAACAGATTCACAACCATTACTATCTTTAACTCTTATATAATAAGAGTTACTTGATAAATTATTAAACGTTGCGCTTGATTGATACGAAGATCCATTATTAATACTATATGTATACGATCCCGTTCCTCCACCTGGATTTATTATAATTTGACCATTTGTACTATCCCAACATGTTGGGTAAGAATAACTTGAAGTACTTGCAGTAACTTCAGATGGTATGGTTATGGTATTTGTATATGAATTTTCACAATTAGAACTATCTTTTACATAGATTGTATAAGAACCAGTTCCAAGACTTGAATATACTTTACTTGTACTAAAGTTTTCATATGTTCCTCCACTACCTAATTTAACTTGATATCCACTACCGCTACCACCACTAATTGACGATACGGTAATAGATCCCGATCCACTTGAACAAGTTGGATTTGAAGGGGAAACTGATGCTGTAACTTGTGATGGTTCGTTAACCGTTGTGGTAAATGTAAATTCACAATTTTGTGCGTCTTTTATGTAAACTGTCTTTACACCTCCTCTTAAACCACCCCATACAACCGTAGTACCTGCCGTCCAAGCGGTATATGTTCCTCCACTACCTAATTTAAATTGATAAGATGCACTATTACCACCACTTGGGTACGCAATAGAAACCGAACCAGCATATAATCCATCATAATTTTGTCCATAACAAGTTAAATGTGTTGGTGTTAATGTTGTTGTAACTGCAGATTTGGCAAGTGTAACTGGTCCATGTGTTCTCGAACAACCAGTAATGTCTTCCTCAACTCTAATAATATATGATGTTCCTGCCGCTAAATTACTAAACACATTACTTGTTTGATTTGCTGTGTATGTTGATCCTAAATTAGAACTTAATGCATAATATAATTGTACACCACCAACTCCACCACTTGCACTTACTGTAATTGAACCATTACTATCTCCATAACATGTAGGGTGTGTTACCGATGTTGATATTGATAAAGCGGCAGGTTGTGTTATTGTTACAGTATATGTTCTTTCACAATCAGCACCATCTTTAATATATAATGTATATGAACCGGCAGTTAAACTTGAATAATCTCTAGACGTTGTTAAAACTTGGTAAGTTCCGCCGGAACCTAATTTAGTGGAATATGTTCCTCCCTGTCCACCAGATGGGTTACTAACAGTTATACTACCCGAAGCAACACCATTACATAAAACATTTACTTGTGTGTATGATGCAGTGATTTCTGTTCTATTTAATGTCACACTAGTTGACCCCACACAACCATTACTATCTTTGGCATAAATTGTATATGTACCATTTGTTAATGTACTAAATGTTGTTCCTGCTTGATATGTAATATTATCTTTTGAGTAACTATATCCCGAACCTGAACCACCACTTGCACTATTAACTAAAATAGATCCATTTGTTGAACCAAAACATGTTGGGTTTGTTCCTGTTGCTGTTACCAAAACTACTGTTGGTTGTGTAACGGTTGCATTTGTGCTACCAACTTCACCATATGTATCTTTAGCGTATATTGTGTAGCTACCCGCAGTTAAAGATGAGAATGTGCTACTAACTTGATAATTTGTTCCGTCTTTAGAATATGTGTAATTTGCAGTACCACCGGCAACACTACTTACAACAATTGAACCGGTACCTCCGTTACACGTTGCGTTAGTTGTGGTCAATGTTGGTATTATTGTAACGTCAGTTATTGATATTGTTATTGTTTTGTCAAATGTTAAACTTGTACTATCAGTTACTCGTACTCTAATTGAGTATGATGATTTAACCTCAAAATTAAACACAGCTGCACTTTTTAATACTCCCGATGCAATTGAGAAACTACTGTTATCAGGATAAGTTGCGGTATCATGTAACACAAATGTCATTACACCACCTTCTTGGTCTGTAGCTGAGAATGTGCCTATTGTTGTTCCTGTTGGAACATTTTCTGATATTGACGCTGCACTTATTGAAATATCGGTAGGTGCTTCATTTACGTTTGTAGCTGTAATTGTAAATGTTCCTTCATAATATAATCCACCAGCATCTGTTGTTCTTACTCTTATAGAATATGAATTTTTAACTTCATAGTTAAACACAGATGTATTTCTTAAATTAGCACCACTAATATTAAATGATGCATTATCTGTGTCACCAGTACCTGCAACTAAACTATATGTAAATGTATCTCCACTATCCACATCCGATGTTGAGAATGTGCCTATTGTTGTATTTGCTGCTGTATTTTCAGCTTGTGATGTATTACTTAATGATAATGCATATGGTGTTTCATTTACGTTATTAACATTAATTGTAAAAATTTTTGTAAAAATTTGACCAGCAGCATCGCTAGTTCTAACTCTAATTGAATATGAAGTTTTCACTTCATAATTAGGTATTGTTGCATTTTTTAATGCTCCCCCACTTGTTAAAGTAAAACTAGCATTGTCGGTATCACCTGACCCACTTACCAAAGTAAATGTATGTGTATCACTTACATCAAGTGTAACTGCACTAAATGTACCTATCGTTGTACCTGTTGCCGTATTTTCATTTATCGAATCATTACTTAATAAGATATCGGTTGGCTCAAAATTAGTTGTTGGACTCGGTGTAGGAGTGGGTGTTGGGGTTGCGGTTACGATACCCAAATCAATTTCAAATTCACAATTACCCGTAGGGGTTGGCGTTGGTGTTGGTGTAGCGGTTACGATGTTTAAATCGATTTCAAATCTACAATCATTTGTTGGTGTAGGGGTTGGAGTTGGTGTACTACTTGGTGTTGGGGTCGGTGTTGGGGTTGGTGCCACATATGTTATATCCGATGAACAAGTTTCATTATATAAAATTACAGTGGTAATAGAATCGGGTACCGATACGGCAACACCTAATCCAGTTATTAAATCACTTCGTGTTATTCCGGTTGCACTAATACCAGTACTTTCTCTTGTGGCATAGTTAGAAGAACTAATAGAATCATAATAGACCGTATATGGTCCTGATGAAGTTCCTCCTGTGATTAATATATTAAAATATCTAGCCATTGTTTATATATATATTAAGGACAAATGTTTTGTATTGCGGTTATTATGTTTGCCCCACTAAATCCACTAGAAACAATACCATTTGTTCCTGTTGCTAAAGTGTATAGTGCATTTGTACTTGCTGTTGTCATCAATAATACTTTAATGTTTTGATTATATAAAGGTGTTACTAAAGTATTGATATATGTAATGTCAGTTGCGGTATAGTTATCATCATTACCACCTGGAGTTGCATCTGTAATTAATATTATTAACTTAGAAACATTACTTCTAAAAGTTCCAGCAAAATATTCATACCCAACTTTATCACTTGTTCCAATTAAATCCACACCCATATCACTTGGTTCGGGGTAATTCTCACCATTACCTAATGGGAAATTAGTTGTATTTAATTTATTAAGTTGTGTTGTAAATGATGTTTGATTATTTGTTTGCATCATCTCAACGGAGGTAATCCATTGGTATTTACCACCGACACCAACATTAACGTATTTCTGAGATGATGGTAACGATGTGTATGCAGTTTTGGAACTATAATTTGAAACAGTTTGACTTGTATATTCATCAAAAATAACCAATCCCAATCTGTAATTGTTATTAGATTCTGTTTGAATTGTACTTGCTATCGATGCGATTGATGTTTTTACACCATCGATTGCTGTACCCATACTACCTGTGTTATCTACTAAGAATACCACATCCATACCTGAAGAACACGGTGCTCCTTCACCTGGTGTCTCACCAAACGTTTCAGTAAATGTTGCGTCAAACGTACAATCTAATGTTGGGGTTGGTGTAGGAGTTTCGGTTGGTGTTGGTGTACTAGTTGGTGTTGGTGTAGGACTAGATGTTGGTGTCGGTGTAGGAGTTGCTGTTACCACATTTAAGTCTACGTCAAATCTACAGTCAATTGTTGGTGTAGGTGTTGGGGTTGGCGTTGCTGTTACCACACCTAAGTCTACATCAAATTCACAATTAGGAGTTGGCGTTGGAGTTGGTGTAGGACTAGATGTAGGTGTAGGACTAGATGTAGGTGTAGGACTAGTTGTTGGTGTAGGAGTAGGTGTCGGTGTTGGTAAAATGAAAGAACGATAATCATTACAACTTGTATTATAAGCATACAATGATGTTGCAAAATTTGGAACAGAGACATTAATACCATTAGGATATACGTCATTATAAGTTAAACCACTAGCAGGAGTTCCTAATGAAACTATTGTAGCCACATTACTCGCACTAACCGAATTGTAGTAAATTGTGTACGGTCCGTTTGAGGTTCCTGAAGTAAGTTTTATGTTATAATATTTTGCCATTTATTCTAAATAAGGTTTGTATATGTAAAAGTATTATTCAATTTATTGTAAACAAATGTTGCAAATCTTTGGAAAACTCCTTGTGATGCGGTTATTTTTGTTGTAATATTTCCTGGTGTATCAATATATATATAATAAGCATCGTTTGGATGTGTTACATTTCCAAAATCAACCCCATTAAATGTGTTTGCGTCAACTTGTGAGTTCATTTTAAGACCTCTTGTAAATCTTATAGGAATATATCCTGTTGATGAGTCTGTTCTTTTTCCATATAGGTCAAATTCAAAAACATTTATTAATGGATAATTTTCTTTCAATAACTCAACATTTACCGCGAATCTATAGAAATCGTCATTCCCATTATCTGATTTACTAATTGGTCCCAATAAATAACTATCAGAAACAGGTACAACATTTGATGGTAATCTTCTATCTGATTTTGTTGTAGATATAGAAACAAACTGATTGTATTCAGAAGTTGCTGAGGTTGATTGTAATAATTTCATTTCGGTAACACTTGAATTAACAAAAACATCTATTAATGCACTACCAATTATAATACTTGATGATGGTTGTTCGATAGATGTGAATTCAAATTCATATGTACAATCTAATGTAGGGGTTGGGGTTGGGCTAGGTGTTGATGTAGGACTAGATGTAGGTGTAGGTGTAGGAGTTGGGGTTGCTGTAACAATTCCCAAATCAACTTCAAATCTACAATCTTCAGTAGGAGTAGGTGTAGGAGTTGGGGTTGCGGTCACTACACCTAATGTAACCTCGAATTCACAATTATTAGTTGGTGTTGGAGTTGGGGTTGGTGTAGATGTACTTGTTGGACTAGGTGTTGGTGTAGGACTAGTTGTTGGTGTAGGTGTAGGCGTCGGTGTTGCAGTCACTACTCCTAAATCCACTTCAAATCTACAATCATTTGTAGGTGTTGGGGTTGGTGTTGGAGTTGCTGTTACCACATTTAAGTCTACGTCAAATCTACAGTCAATTGTTGGTGTAGGTGTTGGGGTAGGGGTTGCAGTCACTACTCCCAATGTAATTTCAAATTCACAATTATTAGTAGGAGTTGGGCTAGGAGTTGGTGTAGATGTACTTGTAGGTGTTGGTGTAGGGGTTGGGCTAGGAGTTGGAGTTGCAGTCACTACACCCAATGTAACCTCGAATCTACAATCATTTGTTGGTGTAGGAGTTGGTGTAGGAGTTGCCGTTACAACATTCAAATCAACTTCAAAATTACAATTATTAGTAGGTGTAGGAGTAGGTGTAGGGGTCGCTGTAACAACACTCAATGTAACCTCGAATCTACAATCATTTGTTGGCGTTGGGGTAGGGGTTGGGGTTGCGGTTACCACTCCTAATGTAATTTCAAACGCACATTCCGGTGTAGGTGTCGGTGTTGGCGTTGAAGTTCTTGTAGGTGTAGGCGTAGGCGTTGGGGTCGGTGTTGGCGTCGGACTTGTGGTCGGTGTAGGTGTTGCCGTTGGTGTTGCAGTCGGAGTTGGACTTGTGGTCGGTGTAGGGGTAGGTGTTGGAGTCCTTGTTGGTGTAGGAGTAGGGGTTACAAATGCAGCACAATCAACCGCAATAACTTTAGTAATTTGTTCGTTTGTCCAAGGAGATTCTAATTTTACAATAACAGTTCTATCTCCATTGCTTGTGTATTGTTTTGTTACTTGTCCGTTAACCGGTAAGTTTGAAGATGTACCATCCCCCCAATAAACCGTAAATACTGCGGTTTCCATTAGTTTTAACTTACTTACATTTGTTGTATTATATATAATTAAATCAAATGTACTTGTATTACATATACCACTATATGAGAAATTAACGCTAAATTTATCATCAATGATATTACCATCAAATTCAACCATTGGTCCATATTCATCAACCTTTGCATCTAAATAAAGTGGTAATTGATAGTCACCATAAATTTTAGTTGGGTCAATAACATTCCATGTATTTGAAGTTGGAGTACTCCATGTATAATATCCAGATGTAACTGTACCTCCGGTTATATTATAAACCACATATCCGTTACTTGGTGTGAAACCAGTTGGTAGATTACCTGTATTGCTAGACCATGAAATAAAATTACCATCATAATCATACCAAGATTGGTCTGTTAATGAAACCAATTTTACTTGCGGTATACTCTTCCTTTGTATGGTATGTTTTATTCTTTTCACCTACTATAAATAACGTAAATTAACTTTTCATCATTATAAACGATTTTAAAATTTTAAAATAGCTAATAAACCAAAATAAACAAAAAACCCCTTATAATAAAGGGGTTTAATTGTATATGTTTTTTATAATTTATTATGAAGCATATACCTGACAAGTATCGTTATAGGTAACTGTAACTACGGTTCCTGAAGGAACTGTGAATGTACTACCATTTGCTTTAGTACCATATGTTGTCAATGTAATTGAATTTGCTGGATTAATGTGAGTAATGCCTCCCCATCCATCAACATTTGCGTTGTGAGTTATCTCAGTTAAACCTGCGGTGAAGACAAGTGGACTTTGTATTGATGCCTGATCTTCCGACGCACTACTACAACCTGCGGAATTGTGGCCATCAACATTGGCGATGGTTATTGTTATATTATCTTGTAGTGCTTCACTTAAACTAAAATAGTAATATCCAGCCTCAAATGTATAACTTAATGTTGATGTTGCTGCAATTGGTGGAGCAATAGTCCAACTTCTAGTTGTTGTACATGTTCCTGTACTAGCAATTGTACCACCTGTTAAAGTTTCATAGACTGTATTAATACTATGACCTGTGGTTAATTGTGTTTTAGTAACCCCTGTGGCCAACTGATAGGTTGTTCCCGCACTTGTTGTGCCGGAAATGTTAAAGGGACCCGCAACGTATGTTGTTCCTGTATATGCCGATTGTAATGTGAATGTTAATCTCATCGTTTATTGTTTTTATATAAATATCTGTTTATTTTGTTTTTTTATGTTCCTAAAGTATAATTTATTAAAAGAACGTTATTGACCATATTTTATGAATTTTGATTTATCCAATCGTAACACTCTGTTATTGTTGTTAATGTCTCACTATGTGAACTATCCGAAGTTTCAGATAAATGACACACCATATAGTTTTCACTAATCCCTTTAAATATGTAAAAATTCTTATCATTATTAACTTTATGTTCAATTCGTCCAGCCTGTGGAATTAAATCATAAAGTATCCCCGTTACTTCTTTCTGTGTCATTTTATTTTATTTTAAACAGTTGCTGTTGTTGTATCATTATTGTCTAAGGATCCAACTCCAGTTACTAAATTGTATGTTAATGTTGCAATTCTTTCGCCGGATGTTAATCCTTTATTTGGTAATCCTTGACTTGTAACTTGTTTACCTACTGAATCAATATTATACGTACTGACTCCAGGGCCCGAATTTGTCCATATATATCCAACTGGATTTGGAGTACCACCTTTCCATAATGTTGCAGCAACCTTTACAGGTTGGGTTCCAACCGTAACAAACCAAAATCCTCTCATGTCCATTAAGATTTGAGTTATTGATGGATTTTGAATACTAAATTGACTTAAATTAATTAATACCGATTCAAATCCTGTACCTTGATTATCTCCACCCCAAGTTAAATATGGTGTACCTGTTAAAGGCCAACGGGGTTGACAGTTCCAACCCAAATATTCATTTTGTGTGTCTTGTCCAACATCTGGTGTTACTATTCTTGTTCTTGTATCTAAATCTTGTCCATCGGTAAATTCATATGTTATCATTATATAGTCAGCACTAAACGTAAAAGTTGTTTGACCTAAAGTAAAGACGCTCTGTGCCGTACAACTATTTGAATCAGTAATCACAACCGTGTACTCAACACTAGAAGATAAATTTGATATTGTTAGTGGAGAAATACACGCCCCTTGTAACACACCATTTAATGTGTATGTTGAAGGACTGTTCGTTGTTGTAAACGTAATAACAGATGTTCCATTTGTTCCCTCTTGATTTGTTGGTGCTGTTGTTTGTGTAGAACTAATGGTAAGGTTACAAGGTGCAACTGTTGCGGTTGGTGTTGGGGTTGAAGTGCTACTTGGTGTTGGTGTTGG
>Ga0181356_1000398_pt1 | contig 18508 bp, 28 predicted proteins | sample Fa13VDMM110SN_FD_130104 | JGI IMG/M metagenome (GOLD analysis project Ga0181356, IMG submission 130104) | Freshwater viral communities from Lake Michigan, USA - Fa13.VD.MM110.S.N | ecosystem: Environmental > Aquatic > Freshwater > Lake | place: USA: Michigan | collected 2013-09-24 | reverse complement strand
GCCTGCGCTCACGCATCAACAAGCACATCTATCGCTCACGCACAGAAGACAAATCTTGGCGCCTGTACGAAGCAATTCGTGGCGCTGGTGAGTCGGCTGTGAATTTTGCGATCGTTGACATTGTGCGTGGCAAGACCGAAGCACACACACTAGAGCGTGAACTAATACGAAAGTATAACCCTGCTCTTAACACAGATGTGCGTGTCAAAGCGGTTGACCAATAATTACCCATTTGCTATAATACTTGTATAGAAACTAAAAGGAGCGTACTATGTCAGTAACAGTAAACGGTGTCAAAGTAGACACAATCGTAGCCGAAGCCAAGTCAGCCGCTCGTGAGGCCGCTGAACGTTTTTTCCAGGAAAAACTAAATGGGAGAGATCAGTTTGCCTGTGGCTTTGCCTGGGTTGACATATTTGGTATCAAAGGTAATACAAAACTTGGTAAAGCCCTCAAAGAAGCAGGCGTGAGCAAGAGCCACACAGGCGCCTTCCAAATCTGGAATCCCGCCAACATGTACGTGCAAAACGTAGACACCCTAGAAGCAGGTGCCCAAGCGGCGGCTGATGTGTTCAAGCGATACGGTTTCTCTGCCTACGCTGGTAGCCGTTTAGATTAAGGAAATGTCATGATTGAAATGTTCTTATTCCTGGCCATTACTTTTGTGATCAAAGTTTGGTTCATCAACCGATACATGTAAAGAGAAACATATGAGACTATCACCACTTGACGAGCGCATGAACGCAGACATCGACGCATTGATTGCCAAATTAGAAGCGGCAAAAACGTCACGCACATATCTACAACGTGCCAACCTTGTGGGCAAGGTGGCTGAACAGTGCCAAAGTTATGAATTTTATTGGGAAGATAGACTTCTCAGTCTAATGGACTAACCATGCACAAGCGTATCAAACAACTAATGGGGCAGACGCTGGACGAAAAGTTCAAGGAAACTTGGATCACCATGACGCCCGCAGACTTGGAAAAGTTTGTGAAACACTTTGCTGAATTGTTGATCCGCGACTGTGCTGATACTGTATACCGGTTTGATGATTTGACACTGGGGCAAGGCTACACCGTTGCCAAGCATCTTAGAAAACACTTTGAGGTTGAATAATGTACGAACTAATATTTACATTTTTGGTTGTGGCCAAGTCCGGGCTTCCGGGCTTTCACATAGAGCGCATGAGTCAGTTTCGTGACATAGCGGACTGCGAAAAGACCCGGACTTCCATGGTCACATACATGGATCAATTGGTACGTGAACAAAAAATGTTCCCGGGCGTGTTTGAATGCCGAAAGGTACAGCAATGAACAAAGAAATTACACTCACACCTGCGGGTGGCCGATTCTATCGTGCCATGGCGTTTCATTGGTTCACCGTGGCCATTCTCATGCCACCTCTGGCCCTGGCCATGATTGCGGCAATCTTGAATCCGTTTTGGTTTCGTGACTCAATGTTTAATTTTGTAGAACGCAAGATCAACGAATTCACACGCTGGCGCAACAATGTGAAATACCGCATCTATCTTGGATGCGACCCTGTTGTTTGGCATACCCTCCGAGGCGACTTGAAATGAATAAACTCGTCCGCGATGGTAAGGTGGCTGTACTATTATCGCCAGGCTATGGTGCAGGTTGGAGTTCGTGGAATCCTGACACCGAAGAATTATTGTTTGACTCTGCTATAGTAGAATTGGTCGAACATAATAAATGGGAAGAACTAGACGTATATGTCAAACTCAAATACCCAGGTATCTATAATGGTGGCATGAGAGATTTAGAAATAGAGTGGCTTCCTGTGGGCACGGAATTCATCATAAAAGAACACGACGGTGCAGAGACTATTGAAATAAAATCAGACATAATTTGGTACCAGGCTTGACACTAAATAGTTTTTCCTGCTACAATAACTACAGGCCTTGGTAGCTTAATGGTAAAGCAGGCGACTCATAATCGCTTGAGTGGGGGTTCAATTCCCTCCCAAGGCACCATTCGCTGGCGTTCGTTCAACGGATAGGACATCTTTCTTCTAAAGAGATAATAGTGGTTCGATTCCACTACGCCGGACCAAATACTATGACCAAAATAAATTCAAGCCCTGAACGTTATACCTTTCAAGAACAAAGTTACATCGAACGATGCAAAGAACAAGGCGAGGAACCCGGTGAGGATTACTTGAATATGTTCAAGTCCCGGCGTGAGCAGGATCAAGAGCGCATGGCTGATCCTGCCTGGCAAAAAAACAACATGGAATACGACTTGCGTAGTACTCAGTGGATCTGTGACAAAGTCAAGAGCAATAAAACTTATGCTCAGAACCTGTATGCGGCCATGTGTAACATGGAGTTTGTAAAAAACGAGGTTTGGCCGTTGCTCAAGGATCAACGCTGGAGTGCCAGTTGGCGCTATGCTGGCGGCATTGTGGCTGACATGCGTGAATCGGGCGACTATATTGAGTGGTACTGCTCGGGCATACAGGGCGAGCCTGATGAGGACTGGGTAGATCTAGGGCATGTGCCAGAAGGCACTGTAACGGATCAAATACGCAAGGATTTGTTCCAACTGGGATGGATTCCAAAGGAACGGGATGATGATTGATAAATAATTCTACAAACAACCCCGGAGATACACATGTCAAACCCCCAAAAAATTAGATGGCTCATTGCACATCAGCCACAAGAGTTATTTTTCCGTACCGCTCGTGCTTTTTCAGATGCATTAAAAAAATATTCAAATGATGAGTTTGAGATTGAGATGCTTACATATGATGATTATGTAGAAAAATATCACGAAATACCCGGTCTTGAGGAAATGAAACATTCACCAGATAACGATGTAACTTATGAAGAAGTTGGTATGAAAGCGTTTTGGGGTGCATTGTTTGATAGCGAAATTGAAATGAGCCAAATTCAGGTACACCGTGTATCTGATCACCACAACGATTTCAAAGTATTAGATCTGCCATTTTTGTTCGATGATCATGATCACGTCAAGCGTGTGGTTGAAGGTCCAGTTGGACAAAAATTATGTGCTGAGTTGGGACGCAAAAGCGGTATGACAGGATTGGCATTTACCTACAGTGGAGGCTATCGAGTAGTTGGCTCACATGAGCCTATTACAACTCTTGAGCAAATGTCAACAATGAACATCGCGGTGCAACAGCCGTTGTCCCTGGGCACAACACTTGAGGACCTGGGAGGATCATACACAATGTGTATGCCTACCACATGGCACCATACCAATCCATTGCACAACGGTTGCGACGCTGTGGAAACAACTTATTTGCGTTTTAAACAAGTCGATGGCAAATATGTTTTCAAAACAAATCACAGCATGTTCTTGACCACCATTTTGATCAGCAACAAATTCTGGGACAGTTTGTCTTCAGGTCATCAAGAAGCATTCCGCAAGGCCGCTCTTGACGCATCAAGACAAGAGCGTAGGTGGTCACTAGAAGATGCTGTAAAGTTCGAAGAAGAAGCCAAAGCAAACGGTGTTACTATCATAGAAATGTCCGCTGAAGACACAACCGCACTTAAACACAAATCTCAGTTGAGTTGGGTCAAATCTCAGAAATACTGGGAAGACAAAGACATTGTCAAAGAGATTATCAAACAACGACTACATTGAGTTGACAAGTTTTGGTATATGTAATACAATACATAGATGCTAGAACCTTTTTTGTTTGACTCAGAAATCGATTTAAAATTTGATCGAGAAAATTTAGCAAAGTTATCAAGATACTTTGATTTAGATTTTCTCGATTCTTCACTTGACCAAAAGATCTTGTTCTTCAAGAATCTACAGCGGCTGAGTCAACACAGTCTGGGGCTGGCTCACAACATACAACATCATGCCACAGCCGTGGTTTCTGTGCAACTGTGTTCCTCTCCTGCTATCAAAGACCGTGTGTTGTCGCAGCCATATGGACAACTGATTGGGTGCTACACTGTGGTCAAACAGTCCGACTCAATCACGCTGACAGACAATGTGTTGAACGGCGAAAAGAAATGGATCAGCAACCTTGACCTGGCCGACTATGCAATCATACAAGTTGAAAAGGACCAGCAGCCTTATGTGGTCTACATTGACTTGCACACAGTTCCGCACAGGACCGACTTTTCATTCTTCACACCCATCGGCATGGAAATAAGCAGGCCAGGCAGTTTGCTGTTTGACAATCAACCTATTGGCCCTGAATGTTTGCTTGGTATCAAGGGCACCCAACCGTTCTTCCAACAAAGTAATTTCAGTAGTCAGTGTTTTTTGACCAATCATTTTGGCCTTACCAAACAATTATTTTTAGACATCAAACAGTATGCAGAAAAAAACAAATGTGGTGCCGAGTTTGAAATTAAAAAATTAGAAATAGATGTATGCACCTTGGACATGATGTGGCACGATAATCTTGACACCATTGAAGAAACAACACTTACACATGAATTTTGGAACAAACGCAACACTCAATATGCTTTTAGCAAAAAAACATTGATCAATGTTATCAAATTGATATTAGAACTGGGAGTCAGTTACTATACTGATGCGCACAGTGAATTTAGTCAACGATTTAGAGATGCTGTGACCTATTCCAGTCACATGCATCCATTGTACAGATTTGCACAAGATTTTTACATGATCAACTTGCAGAACTAAATATCACAGCAACGCCAGCAGGTGCTGACGTCGGATCATCCAGGACGCTTGACATAATGATGTTTTTACTGTAGAATATACTACAGAACGCCCACCGTAAGCGGAATCACTCCGCAAGCATCAAAAAATCAATATTGAGAAAAAATTATGAAATTGTTATTTAAAGTAGTCTTTGTGATTTCTGCTTTGTTTTTTGGGATGATCTCCGGTGCTTGGGCCTGGACACCATCCAAAAACATAGAGATTGTAGTACCGTTCCCGCCAGGCGGGGCCACTGACAAGTTGGGTCGTATGATCAGCGAAATTTTCAACCGCCATGGTTGGAACAGTGTGGTCTCAAACCGACCTGGTGCTGACACAGTGATCGCTTCTAACTACGTGGCTGAAGCACCTGCAGATGGGTACACCTTGTATCTCGGAAGCAATGGATTTATTGATGCCAACTTGGTTTACGGTGCACCCGGTATCAAATACACCCAGGACAGTTTCACTCCCATAGTTCCCTTGGGCACAGGTAGTTTTGTGTTGGTAGCCAGCAACGGTGCACCAGTAACAAACTATGCTGAATTCAAAACATATATTCGTAACAATCCCAACAAGTTTGTATTGGGATTTTGGAACACTTATACCAGCAAGATATTTCTTGAGTGGGCAAGACTTGAAGGCCTGCCCGAACCCAACATCATCATTTACAAAGGCAGCGCACCACTCATGGTGGATGTCATGGGCGAACACGTGACTTTTGCCATTGACACTGTGACATCAGTTCGCCAACACTATGCAGCCAACAAACTCAAGGTAATCGGCACACTGGACCCTGAAGGTGTTCGACTGATACGTGCCATCAACCCACAGGCACAGATCACAGATATATCGCGACTGGTGCCCGCGGCCGGAATCAATTTGTATTATGGACTGTTTGCCCCGGCAAGTTTAGATTCCAATATTGCCAAAGCCATACAAGATTTGCTCAACAACACGTTCACTGGCAGTGATCAAACCTATAGAAATGCACTGTCAGAGTCTAGTATTGTGAATCCTGGCGGAAATTCAGCCCTGCTACGACAGCGTCAAACTTATCTTCACAATCAATTTGCCAAATCTGTCAAACGATAATTCCATGGTAGCGTATCAGATCAATGGCCGGTTTGTAAACAACATATACCTGGCGCTGCACGAGTCCCGGAAAACTGGCGCTGAAATAAAATTCTATTGTTTTGAATACGAATTCGATCAGCACGACTGGACTCAGGAACCAGTTGAAAGCATCCATACATTGATGAGTCAGCATGCACACGATCTCAGAAATCGTTACGAACGCTTGATTTTGTTGTGGAGCGGGGGCACCGACAGTCATACCATCTACAACGTATTTCGTGACAACCAGATACACATCGACGAAATACTGGTGGGAGCCAACAGTCAAAGCCGCATGTTTCCCGAAGCCAATGCTGTGTGGTTGCAACGCAATCACTGGGATCCCACAACCAAGATCACCCGATATGACAATCACGACACTCAGATGAGGTCATTGGATGTGACCGATGAGAACTGGTTGTGGCAAGACAAAGGCGACTTGCTCAAATATGGAACCATCAGCAGTGGCAATGCTGTGCAAGAACTGATTGAAAAAAATCACAGTGGACAAACCTGGTGCGCCATAGCCGGCTACGAAAAACCCAGACTGATTTATCGCGACGGACACTGGCATCATCGTCAATTGGGAATGGTATTTCAGCCGGCCATGGGCTATCATTACATTGAACACTTTTTTCTACAACCCCAAATTGCTATAAAACAAGCACACATGGTCAAACGTTCAGTGAAACAATTGTTGGCTCAGACTCAGGCGCCATTGTATAACAATGACTGGGCCGAAGCCAAATGGCCATGGACTCCTTCTGGCTATAGAGACTGGGCTTGTGCATGCGGACGTGATGATGAACTGGATGTGGGCATAAGTTTTGATCAAAAAAATGGCAACAACAATTTTGATAAAACTGAATTAAATTTGGAAACAGATTGGCGTCAGTTGTCCTTTACTACAGATCGTAGACTACAACAAGATCTGTTGGACAATAATCCGGTGGCCTTGAACTATGTGAAAGGATTTTACAATCTCACACAAGAATTTGGTTTTGTTCAATGGATGGAAGACAATGGTTGGTTCCTCAACGGTAATCGTTGTTTTACAAATTTAAACCATGTTTGGAGCAAAGAATATTGCATTGGAGCATGATATGAATTCAAAAAAACACATTGATGGCGCAGAAGCAGCAGATAATTTTCAGCATAGTGATCTTACCGGCATTGAATCTCATTCGGTCCAGCACGATAGTGCCTGCTCGACTTTGCGAGATCAAATGATTGGTTATCTCAACAATGCACAAAAGGCCATGGAGGCCTGGCCTGCTTGGCCTGCCTGGCCAGGCCATTGACTTGTGACAGAAGAATAATTTATTATGCACGTTAACGAAGCCATTACTTTGAGAAGATCAACAAGAGGTTTTTTGCCAAAATTGGTAGAACGCAAGGTGCTTGACGATATATTACGGCTTGCGAGTCAAGCACCTTCCCACAGCAATGTACAACCGTGGAAAGTCTATGTCTTACAAGGTGCCGAGCAAGACAGATTGACAAAAAAAATATGTGAAGCAAACACACAGTTAAATGCCAAAACTTCAAATACACAATCTCCTATGTCAAATATGCTACGAGGTAATGCTATTGACACAAATCCAACGCAATGGGTAGAACCATATCTGGGTCGTAAAAAAACCAACGGCAAAGAACTTTACACTTTATTGCAAATTCCCAAACATGATACACAGGGTATGCAACGTGCTCACTTGCGTAATTATGAATTTTTTGACGCTCCTGTTGGAATGTTTTTTACAATCAATATCACCGCACCCGAAAGTTGGTTGATAGATTATGGAATGTTTTTACAAACACTTGCACTTGCGGCCACAGAACAAGGATTGAGCACATGTTTTCAAGGTTCCTGGACAAACTTTGGCAAGATTATTCTGCGTGAAATTAAAGCTCCTCCAGATGAAAAATTAGTATGCGGTGTATCAATTGGATATGCTGATGATAACAATAAAATCAATACTCTTACACCCTCAAGAGAACCAGTTGACTCATTTACCACATGGCTTGAATAAAATTTCGCATAAATATTCTACGTAGATAGTTAGGAAATTTGCCATGAGCCGGGCCCTGATCTGGGTGTTGAGTTTCAGTGTCTTAGGACCAGTGCCTGAGTATGGCGAACAGGCCAAGTTCAAAACCCAAGCAGAATGCGAACAAGCCCGAGTGCAAAAACGTGAAGAGTTCCGGGTGCAAAACAAACAGATTGTGGCCACGTGCAATCTGAGTACTAAATAGGTTGACAAATAACCTGTATAAATATATACTGCGAGTTATTGCTGTATGAAGCAAAGAGAAACGGATTCTGGACGCGGGTGCGAATCCCGCCAGGTCCACCATAAAGGCATTTATGATTGAAGCAATTGGATTTTTTTTCACATTGATAGCATTGATGTGGATAGCAATAATTCTAGGTGAAATGTTTTTATGATGGGCCTGATCTAGATTCGACAGGGTCAAGAGTAACAGAGTGGACAGCACGACAGCGATAGTCGTAAAAACTAAACAAAAGTAAAAGCAAACGACTCACAGTTCGCATTAGCAGCCTAAACACTGCTTAGGGTTTTGATAGGTTTTCCTCGTAACAGAATAAACCTATCTCCTAATCTTTAAACTAACTCAAATGAAAAAACTTTTCCTAACTTTATTGTTCAGCGTACTCACAGCTCATGCTAGTGACACTCTTAAAATTATTGTACCATACGCACCTGGTGGCAATACTGACGTTACTGCAAGAATGTATGCCAAAGAGCTTGCAAAACACAATGTTGATGTTGTGATCATCAATCGTCCTGGCGCCGAAGGCAAAGTTGGACAGAATGAATTTATCAACAATGCCAAACCCGATGGCAATAGTTTGTTGTTTACAGGTAACGGATCTATAGTTTATAACACTTTAGAAAATATAGAAGATTACTACACTATGAAAAAGTTAGTTCCGGTAATACAAACTTCTGTGCTAGGGCAAATTCTATTAACAAAGAACAACAGTCCGTATAAAACATACTCGCAACTAATCGCTGCCTCAAAAGATAAGCAGATTAATATCGGTACAGGGTCTGGCTCAACTAGAATTTTTGCTGAGGAACTGTTTGCAGGAAATAAAAATATTGTTATCGTACCATATAACGGAGACGCTCCAGTTATGTCAGGCTTACTAAGCAATACGGTAGACGCGGCGTTCGTTACATTCGTTCATGGCAATAAAGTTGCGAATGGAGAATTGAATGGTCTTGCAGTGACAACAGAAGTAGGTAGTTTTGGTATCAAGTCTTTTAAAGAACAAGGTATCAACAAAAATTTAACAATGTGGAATGGATTCTTTGCCCCGCCTAACACAAGTGATCAAGATAGAGACAAGTGGTTTAGTTTGATTCAGAAAGTCAAACAAGACACTGAATTTCGTGAAGCCATTCGAATTCAGGTCAACTCGCTGATGGCTCCTACCCGGTTACCTGAGCAGTTTTCGACCTTTATCGAAACTGAATATCGCAAACACAAAAGATGATGAACAAGCTGGCATATTATCCCATATTGCCTGCATCAGCGCCTTGACAAAAATAAACCAAAACATGTAAACTTTCTGCAGGGCTATGGCGTTGTATATGTATGTCAAGGAGACATTATGCAACATGCTATCAAATGTGACAGTTGGGACAAACCCGGCAAAAACGAAGTGGTAAGATTTATGCCTGCCACGTGGATCAGAATCAAAGACTGCCCAGACTGTGACCGCAAACGAATTACGGCTTGTCGAGATCCTGCTTGCAATCGAGTCAAAAAGCCTTGACTTTAATTCAATTTGCATATATAATACACTTATGAAACAAACAACTGCAATCATCACAACCCTTTGCTTAGAACATGAGTGGGATTGCCATTGGGGGCTTTGCCTGTAATACGAAAGTACTACTAACAAAGACCCTCCACTTCGGAGGGTTTTCTTTTTTGTGATAGACCATAAATTGAGACTCTGCTACAATAGAACTTAACAAAGCAACAAAGTCGATCGAGACTACTTGCAACAGATCATTAAAATATACAAAGAGGTTACCAGACCCGTTAGAGGCATTGGTAGAAGTGTCCAATTGGTACCGGCGGGTACCCACTTACTACCAGTCATGAAGCCGGCTCTCTACTGTAACAAGTAGATCCAGAAAAGCGGCGGACAGTCTGGCAGTAATGATCGTGGTGACTTGGTCTCGCAAGCCAAGCAGAAAGAGATCCACAATGATTCCTCGATGTAAAATCACATGCTCCGTTCGTCTATCGGTTAGGACACTCGCCTTTCACGCGGGTAAGGAGGGGTTCGATTCCCCCACGGAGCACCATTGTTTTTATAGTCAAGCATCGATAAGGTATCGTGTGCAGACGTGTACACTATTCGGGTCACAGCGGCCGGCGACTGATCCTGATATAACTGCATCGGCTTTGGAACGGAAGCACCGGACTCCTAAATTGGCATTCTCGGTGCTTGACTATAAAAATTTGGTCTTAAAGTGTTCATGGACGCACGACGGCTTGTCACGCCGTAAGAGTGGGGATCGTTACCCCCTAAGACCGCCAAAACGTTCCAGCGTCACTGGATAGTCTGACCCAGACGATGAGAAGTGTGATGACACACACGGGTGGTTCTGAAACGGCAAAGTTTCACTGAGCAATCAGCGGTTCAACCTAACCGGCGTTAGCAATACGAGAACGGTCCCTGTCGAGAAGCGGGTGGAGGGCGTAAGTGATGAATAGACTAGTTGGGGCAACTTGACGAAATTTCTGATACGTTATAATTACCGCCGAGGGACGCAGAGCATTAAATACACAGCGGGGAGGGCGGTCACCACACCGGTCTCATAAACCAGGTGCATCGGCAGTTCGAATCTGTCCCCCGCATCCAATCATACACATGCTCTCTATCTATTTCCGTGTCAACAACAAAATAATTTTCAATCACTTGCTTGCTAGATACGAATCATTTGTGAGCAAGAAACCTATCGAGTTTGTTTGTCATGATGAACATAATAATCAGCTAAATTGGTTACAAGAACCCAGTGAGTCCATGGATCAATTGATGGACCAGCATGCGTGTAATTTAAGAAACAAATATCAGCATGTTATACTATCATGGAGTGGCGGCACCGACAGTCATACCATCTATGAAGTGTTCAAGCGCAATAATTTGCATATTGATGAAATTGTAGTTTGGATAAATGACAGTTACGAACCCTGGTTCGCGTCACAGTATGTAGATTGGTTAAAAAACAATCACCATGATCCTTTGACCAAAATCACTGTCAAAGAAAGATTTGATCCTGCGGCCAAGCAACAAATTGTAACAGGAGAAGATTGGATCTTTCAAAATATTTCAATGATCCCTAAATTTGCCATGGGAATGACTGACTCTGTAATGTGGGACTATTGTGCTCAACAGTACGGCAGATCAACTTGGTGTTTAATTGAAGGCCATGAACAACCTAGAGTATTTGCAAAAGATAGCAAGTACTATTCATGTCATGATGCAAGAACATTTTTAAGTGCAATGAATTTTGAGAATGTTGAATGTTTTTTTGCTGACCCTATCTTGGCACTCAAACAAAGTCATATAATCAAGCGCATGCTCAAACTACGTGCAAATGCCAATGCCCACAATATCACTCTAGATCCCGATGGCCAAAAATTTAAACATGCTTCAAATGCTACCTATATTACGTGGCAAAGAAACTTATGTAGACAAAAAGAAGTATTGTTAGGTGGTAGTTTTGCACAAAAATCTCGTGAAAGTAAATTTGAATCGGAGTTGGTAACTGTTGATAACATTGACGGCAATTTTTCAAGAACGTTTGATACCGGTCTAGATGCATTGCTAAAGAAGGACAATGCTGTGGCTAATCTTTTTGTAAAGGGCATAAAAAATCTCTTGTTGGAAAAATCTTTTTGTAATCATTTGATAGAGCACAGTGTTAATCCTGTCAACAGCATAATTGGAAAAGATGCCGGCGGGCCAATCTACAGTAAACTTTTCTGTATAGGTGAATAAAAATCTGTTGCGTAAATACAACAAGGAACTTTGCCAAAGTCATTGACACACAAAGGTAAATAAACTATAATTGATACTATGAAAACACAAATCTGTTCACTGCTAACCAAGACAATATTTAATCAGGCACCTGCCTGGTCGCATGTCTATGGTCGCTTGTCAACAAGTATTCCAGGAGATGTAGGGTCCTAACATAGTATACAACCGTATCTACGCCAAGGGCCCTGGAACTAAAAACTCCAGGGTTTTTCATTTAGTGCAATGGCAACGCGAGCCTGCAACACTCAAAATTGCAAATGGGCGGCCTCGGGGATGGCTTATGTTCTTGTACATAAAAAAATCCGAGCGTATCGAAGCATTCTCAGGCCGCAAGGCAAGTGGGTTCATCCATGTAGAGTGTTTCGATACACGCATTGGCAACAGTGCGTTATGGCTCCGTAGTTCAGTCCGGCAGAACGTTGGTCTCCAAAACCAAATGTCAGAGGTTCAAATCCTTTCGGGGTCGCCAGGTATTTGGGGGTGTAGCTCAGTTGGGAGAGCGTTTGCTTTGCAAGCAAGATGTCGCAGGTCCGATCCCTGTCACCTCCACCATATACGGAGAGCGAGAAGCATTGGTGACTTCAGGAGACTGTAAATCTTCCACCTTAGGGTATACGGGGTTCGAATCCCTGGCTCTCCACCAATTAACTGTTGACATCATGCGGTGTCGACTATATAATAGTACAACGGAGAGTGGGCCGGATGGTAAGGCATCGGATTGCTAATCCGACGATGGTGATGAGCCGTTGAGTGGGTTCAACTCCCACACTCTCCGCCAATTATATTCCTCAATAGCTCAGTTGGTAGAGCACCGGACTGTTAATCCGTAGGTCACTCGTTCGAGCCGAGTTTGAGGAGCCAAAATTTGCCCCTATAGCTCATTCGGTAGAGCAACTGATTTGTAATCAGTAGGTGCCGTGTTCGAATCATGGTGGGGGCACCACTTATATCGCTGTTGTTCAATGAACAGGACACCATGCTACGAACGTGGGGATGGAGGTTTGATTCCTTCCAGCGGTACCAAATATTTTATGGCTGTGGCATCCACCATACACGAGATATCTTGCGTTTTGCCAAGGTCTCAGCAATTTGTTGATCGCACTGCATACGATGCTGAGCATTGTGCTCCGTGTGTGTTAGTGTGTTGCACAAGTCCCGGATCCATTGTTTTTGCTGACGAGTCAGTTTATGCTGTTCAGACTGCATGGTTAATGTGTCAATTAGCGATTGCTTTTCGTTTAAAGTAAAAACTGACCATCCAAGATGAGCAGGGCCAACTATACTAGTAGTTCGAGTAGGATGTTTTTGTTGATTACACCATTCTAGTGTGGGCGCAAGATATTGAATATTCAATGCTTGTGCCACAAAGTGAAAGTTGATGTCAGCAGACGGGAGTGCCGCTAACAGTTGTTTTACATTGTGCGAAAACTTGTTCCAGGTTGCTGGATATCGCATAAACTCATAACTGTCGTCTATGCCATCTATGCTTATTTGCAATTCAAGATTTAGAATGCGTTGCAAACGTTCAAGGTGTTGTGGTAAAATAACAGTTGCATTGGTAACAATTCTAAATGGAATGTTGTGTTCAATAACAAAATCCATAACATCTAGATTACCTTGTGACAAGAAGAACTCGCCACCAATGGCACTGATAGATTCTATGTTGTCTTGTTGTTTAAGTATTTGTAAAATATCAGCAGTGATATTGAATTCTTTTACTAGTTCAGTTTCTCCGCGTTCTTGCGCAAGTGCTGTGCTGTTAGCTGAAGAACACATTATACATTTTAAATTGCAGATATTGCTAGGAAAGATTTCGTATCGTGTGCCAGTCACATGCTCAAGGGCGCTGTTGGCATGCATCCGATAGCTGGTTTGCCCAGCTTGCTCTTGTCCTTTGCAATTAGAGCACCCAGCAGGCCATGTGGTAGCAGTTTTTAGTTGACTTATTTCGTCGCTTGTGTTATACTCATCAAGTGTTTTGTAATTTGCTGATGTTTTGTACACGCAACAAGGAAGAATCCGTAATCCAGTTATGTTAGAACCTTCTATTCGGATGTTTTGGTGTATGCTAGCACAATAGAATGTTGTCATTGGTTTGTATTTACAGACAATATTAGTAGATAAGTAAAATTCCAATGCGGGGTTTGTATAGTGGTAATACCTTAGCCTTCCAAGCTAAAGCGAGGAGTTCGATTCTCCTACCCCGCTCCAATTAAGGAAACGTATGGACATGGATCAAGCGGCAGTGTTCCTAGCCGGTAGTATTTTAACAGCATTAGGCTTCATTGTTGTAGCAATTGGCATTGTGGTGATAAACAATATCATTGCTCGACACTGGCGACCCATTAGAATCTTCACTGAAGACAGTTGGAAAGGGCTAGGTGGCAACGCAGGATTTGCCGAGCCATCAGAAGTAGAAAAATCCCAAGAGCCCCCACCGACCAAGAAATAAGATTAACCGAGTATAGCGCAGCCTGATAGCGCATCTGGTTTGGGACCAGAGGGTCGTAGGTTTGAATCCTACTACTCGGACCAATATATAGCGGTGGCAGAGTGGTCAAATGCAAGGGATTGCAAATCCCTAAAATCGTGAGTTCGAATCTCACCCGCTATTCCAAAATTAGGAAGTGTGGTCGAGCGGTCTATGGCTCTGGTCTTGAAAACCAGCGTACCGAAAGGTACCGTGAGTTCGAATCTCACCGCTTCCGCCAAACATGCATCCTTAACTCAGTTGGTAGAGTTCCGTGCTTACACCGCGGCTGTCGGCGGTTCGAGCCCGTCAGGATGTACCACGAACGTAGTATCAAGTTTGAACTCTTTACGTGGGTTGATCAGCATGGTATCAAGAGTAAACTCACGTGTGGTAGTAGAAAAAAATCTCTGTTTGTAAACACCTTGTGCCTCTTGGTGCAAGGCTAGCATAGCATCGACAGCAGTAGTAATCATAAACATATTTATAGCCTCCGTAGCTCAGTGGTAGAGCATTGTCTTGATAAGGCAAGGGTCGGTGGATCGTTCCCACCCGGCGGCACCAATTTTTTAAAAGGAGATCTGTCATGATAAGTGACAAGAGTGATAAGATACTGGGGGTGAAACTTTAAGGTGAAGTAACTGGCTTTTAACCAGTAAAACTCGGATCGTTCCCGAGCACCCCTACCAAAGACATTTTAGGTGTGGCCGTCGCCAAGCTGGTTAAGGCCTCGGATTGTGATTCCGATATGCGTGGGTTCGAGCCCCACCGGTCACCCCTAAAATGTTTTGGATGTATAGCATAATGGTAGTGCGCCTCCTTCATACGGAGTCAAGTGGTAGTTCGACTCTACTTACATCCACCAGATAGTTTTGTTGGGGATTCGCCAAGTTGGTTAAGGCATCGGATTTTGATTCCGACATGCATAGGTTCGAATCCTATATCCCCTGCCAGTGTTTTGCCCCGGTGGTGTAATGGTAGCCACGCTAGTCTTAGGAACTAGTGTCGAAAGGCGTGTCGGTTCGAGTCCGACCTGGGGCACCAGATAATAAAACTGTAATGTTTGCGGAGTTAAATAGAAAGCAAATAATGAAAAAACTAGATATTGATCAGGTGGCAAAGTTTATTCGGGCGCAAACACCTGAAACTCGAATCTATCTTGGTTGTGATAGTGAACGTGTGAAAATAGACGGTGCATGGCATGCTGACTATGTGTTGGCCATTGTGGTACACATCAATGGCAACAACGGTTGTAAACTGTTTGGTGAAGTGCAACGTGAGCGCGACTGGGATCAACGAGCAGCACGACCTGCACTACGACTAATGACCGAAGTATACAAAGTGAGTGAACTGTATCTTAAACTGGCCGAGGTGCTAGAAGGACGCGAAGTCGAAGTTCACTTGGACATTAATCCAGACGAAATGCATGGTTCGAGTTGTGTGATCAGCCAAGCAATTGGTTATATCAAAGGTGTATGCAATGTTATACCTTTTGTCAAACCCGATGCGTTTGCGGCTAGTTACGCCGCAGATAGATTCAAGAGCCTGGCGGCGTAAGTTAGTGCGGGAATAGCTCAGTTGGTAGAGCGCAACCTTGCCAAGGTTGAGGTTGCGAGTTCGAGCCTCGTTTCCCGCTCCAGATGCTCCTATAGTATAAAGGCATTACACTACATTGGTAATGTAGAAACCCAGGATCATTACCCGGTGGGAGCACCATGTTCGGCCTTTAGCTCAATGAATAGAATTCCGGGCTTCGAACCCGGAGATGGGAGTTTGATTCTCTCAGGGCCGGCCAATATAAATACTATACATTAAAAAGGATATAGCAATGCGCACCACAACAACAACTTACGGAGGATGGGAGCATCATCAGTTACAGGCACAGGACTTTGAAAAAGCAAAAGCCGACTACTGGACCAATGTGCAAAGAGTTTTAGAAACATTCACAAAAACGTACGGATGTTCGAGTGATAATTTTGTTAGTGATACACGCCCTGAAATTGTGTCATCATTTACCCCTGGTCAATGGACCAGATCTTGGCCAGATCTGGTCACTGCGCAAGCCTGGGTTGATTTTGTTTTGGCAGGAAATTTAGAAAAAGATATCGAATTTCCGATATTGATTATGGATTGTCAAGTTGACCCTGAATAATTATACCAATCCAGAGCAGACAAGCAATTGCATCATGAGGAACAACATAAATTATTACAAACTAAAAATAATAAAAAAGCTACTTACAAAAACAAGTCAAGCTAGAACACAGTTGCTTGATGAGTTGCTGGTAAACGCTACAGATCCCACTATAGTCAAACGTAGGATAAGGATGTTGAAACATCTAAATTTGTATGAGAACCAATTGCTGGCCAAGATACAGAATTTTCAAACAGATGATGCCGGTGACCTCGATAAGTTTCCAATAAATCGCTATATTGATCTAGTAATCAATCGAAGCGCATGAAACCATTGTTATCAATAATTAATCCTAGTTTTTTTTATAGAATACTAGACTGGCAAAACAAACCGTATCAGTTGATAGGCAGTCTTGCCAAGGTTGAAGGTTTTGATCGTTACAATAATCTGATTGATTTAAACAGTATATTTTCAAGCAATCCATCAGGCGATCCTGTAGATAGAACACAAACTGTTACTGGACCTTTTGCTTTTGCAGTACAGCGGCCTTGGCAAGCTCCTGTAATAAAACAAACCTTTGATGAAGTCATGGCACAAAGAGTTGACTACTACGTCGGCACAGGAGAAAAACTTAACCTGTGTTGGAGTGGTGGTATTGACTCTACCTGTTTGGTAGCAGGATTCTTAAAACATACCACACACCTAGATCAATTGCGTGTGCTTTATTCCCCGTTCAGTGTTTACGAAAATCGCGAGTTCTTTGAATATTTGAAAACAAACTATCCTGCATTGGATATGCTAGATATCAGCGGCGATGTGTACTTAGAAACAGCGTTCGATGGCATCATGATCAACGGCCACGGTGGCGACGAATTCACAGCCAGTCTTGACGAAAGCTTCTTTGATGCAGTGCGCTACAATGGTCTGCACAAACCATGGCAGAGTTTAATAACCAATCCAACACTCCAAGAATTTTGCACGGAATACTTTGCACTATCACAACGTCCTATTGACACTGTGTTAGAAGCACGATGGTGGTTCTATGCGTCAGCTAAAACCCAGGTCTTTCCCCCACGTGATAGTGTATTCACAACAACTGCCAGTACCAGTGCGTTCTTTGACTGTCAAGCGTTTGAAGATTATATGTGGCACAACATAGACCAAGTCATAGACCATGACAATTATGCATCGTATAAACAATTCATGAAACAATACATACACTGTTTCTACGCCAATGATCAATATCTCAAACTTGCTAGTAAAGTATACAGTCCACAGTTCGCACGGTATACACAAAAGAAAACAGAACTACTGAACCAGCAATGGATTGCATATCTAAGTGACAGAACTGTTATACGCACCCCTAATCTGCCGTTATTCAGCAAACGTGAATTTAAAAACACCTATGGAGACAGCCTTGAGTATCTATTCAAATATCATTGACGGCAAAACTCCTTATGAGAAAACAGCCGTATTAGAGATAGAATTTTCTGGCACAGCAGAAGAGTCTGACATGTTTGTATCTATTTTGATCGATAACAAGATTGTGACCACGCAACAATTATCAACCGAGATCACAAGATTCAAATACAATATTCCCGATAGCCACGAAACAACCGAACATGAACTACGCATTGAAATCAGTGGCCGGCCAATGGGTGCCATGTTACACATACACAGTATTTGCATCGAAGGCCTGGACATGCGTCTTACCATGGAAGACTCAGGCACCTGTAAACAAAACGATGAGCATGCCGTACCAACACAGCTTATGGGCCAAGTAGGTTACCAAAGTCTACAGTTTACCACCCCAATCTATCCTTGGCTATTAGCCAACGAACGTACAGATACTTACTATTACCTTCATTAAAAAAATCAATGGCAAAACCTCTTGACTTAGGCAACTACTATACTATATAATAGTGTTGTCAACAAGGAGGAAATATGACACAATCTGTAAAAGGTACACTTACCGAACAAAACTTAAAAGCGGCATTTGCCGGAGAAAGCCAGGCCAATCGTCGTTATT
>Ga0181356_1000397_pt1 | contig 18518 bp, 25 predicted proteins | sample Fa13VDMM110SN_FD_130104 | JGI IMG/M metagenome (GOLD analysis project Ga0181356, IMG submission 130104) | Freshwater viral communities from Lake Michigan, USA - Fa13.VD.MM110.S.N | ecosystem: Environmental > Aquatic > Freshwater > Lake | place: USA: Michigan | collected 2013-09-24 | reverse complement strand
CTTATCTACTGGTTATTCTCAACAAAAACCTTATAACGCTAATGATATTACTACCTGGAGATTTGAAAATTCAAAAGGTGAACTAGAATCTTTTAGCCAACTTCCTAAATATCAACAGGAAATTCTTCTAGCTAATTATTCAGATTACAAAAAGTTAGATAGGGAAAGTCTTAGTAAATTAAAGTTCAACAATCAACCAGTAATTGTTTATTTTTATTCAAAGCATTGTGGGGCTTGCAGAAGAGTAACTCCTCAAATTGAAAAATTAAAAAAAGAAAATACTACTAATGTAATCATGGTAGATGAAAACAATGTTTTCTTTAAAAATAAGGTAAGATATGTTCCTACTGTTTGGTATATTAATTCAAAAGGAGAGTATAAACAAGAAATAGGACGTGAAGAAGAAATAATTAAGAAAAATAATCTTTTTATTAACAACGAATTGTAATTAATAGTAATTTGAGAGAACTCCCTATATGGGAGTTTTCTCTATCAAAAAAATAAATATATTATGAGTAAACAATTATTAAAAGAAATCCAAGAAAGTGGTAAGGAAACCCTAATCTTATTTTATGCCGATTGGTGTGGACACTGCAAAGAAATTAAACCCTCATTAAAAAGATTTGTTTCCCTAAAAGAAATTAATTATATTGAAATAGACTCAGATTCAGAATCTGAACTACAAAGCTTATTTGATGTGAAATATTTACCTACAGTTATTCATATTAAAGAAGGAAGTGCTAAAAAAATAGATAGTCCAAATAGAATTAAACAACTTATTAAAGAAAATGGAAAATAAACGAAGACAAGTAATTGATGTAGAGAAATTAGAAACAGCACAAGCAGGTTATGCTAATGGTATCTCATTACAATTAAAAGAACTTTTAGATAAAGGCGAACATCGTTCACTTAATGAAAAAGAAAAAGAAAAAATTATTAAAAATGCTTCTTTTCATTATGGTAAATTTCTAAACTCATTAGGAGTAGATTGGGAAAACGATCCTAATTCAATGGAAACACCTACTCGAGTAGCAAAAGCTTATGTAAAAGATCTATGGAAAGGTAGATATGAATTACCAACAGACATTACTGCTTTTCCCTCAGATGGTTATCAAGGAATAGTTTTAGAACGAGATATTCCTATAGTTTCAATGTGCTCACATCACCACCAAAGCATTTTAGGTAAAACTCATATTGCTTATATTCCTGGAGCAGATGGAAAAGTAGTAGGATTATCTAAACTTAATCGTATAGTAGAACATTTTGCACGTAGAGGGGCTATTCAGGAACAACTAACTGTAGCTATTCATAATGCTATTCAAGCAGTAGCTGAAACTGAAAATGTAATGGTAGTAGTACATTCATACCACAACTGTGTAAGCTGTAGAGGAGTTAAACATTTTGGAGCTTCAATGGTAACAAGTGAAGTATCAGGTGTATTTGCTGACCATAGCAGAACAGCTAAAATGGAAGTGATTGAAATGTTAAAGTTAAATATGGAGGGTTACAAATAATGGAAAATAATTATGTACCATTTATTAGTGAGGTAGAAACATTTAATCAAACCATGGGTAAACCTAACAACTATGAACCCACTATCTCAGATGAAAAAGAATGGATGTTTGTATACAACTTCATTCTCGAAGAATTGGAAGAATATAAACACGCTTGCGAAAACGGAGACATCGTGGAAATTTTGGATGCTCTTTGCGATATTACTTATGTTTCCCTTGGGAACGGTGCTATGTTACACGGTCTTAAAGATAAGATATGGCCCGCCTATCAAGAGGTTCAAGCATCAAATATGTCTAAGGCTTGCAAAACTGAAGAAGAAGCAAAACAAACAGTAGAAGTTAGGAGTGAACAACAAGGTGAACCATGCCATTATGAAAAAGTGGGGGACTATTGGATTGTTTACAGAACTAGAGATAAAAAGGTAATGAAAAATATTAATTATTTTAAACCTGATCTTAAACAATTTTTTAAATAAAAACTATGATTGATATAGGACAAAAATTAGTTTGTGTCAATAGTAAAGATACTCCATTAGTTGAAAACCAAAATTATGTAATTAAATCTATTAAATACGGATTATGTAACTGTAATTATATTTTAATAGATGTAGGTTTTACTAAAGATAGTATTAGACGTGCTCAGTATTGTCCTAAATGTAAAGATAGATTTAAAACATTTGATGATATTTGGTGGTTTAATGCTAACAGGTTCGTACCTTTAGATGAATGGCAACAAGCCGATGAATTAGTTAAAGAATTATTAATTCCTGAAGAAGAGCTAGTTTAATGTACCAAACAGTTTATTACGATAGATCAGAAAAACAGTATTATTTAAAAGATGATGTGGAAGGGTGGTCAGTTTTCCAATACCGTCCTACATATTATCGTTTAGATCCTTATGGAGAGCATTTTACCTTATTTGGAGATAAATGCTCTCCTTTCAAAGGAAAATTCGATTGGAGTGATCCTAATATTTTAGAAAAAGATATTGATAAAGAATTATTAATATTGAGAGATTTATATTATGAAACAGATGATATGCCTTCATCTCATAATGTAGTTTATTTAGATATTGAGATTGAGATGTTGGGTGCTCTAACCCCTCAAACTATTAGAGAAGCTAATGCTGAAATAACAGCTGTTGCTTTAATAGATGTAACTTCTAAAAGAAAATTTTGCTTTATTCTTGATAAGAAAAAAGAAATAATCTCATTTAAAGAAGATACTAAAGAAATTATATCTTGCTCTTCAGAAAATGAATTGCTAACTAAATTCCTAAAAACGTGGCAAGAGCTTGATCCTACTATCTGTGTTCACTACAATGGGGATTTTTTCGATATTCCTTATCTTTATTATAGAATTAAGAAAACTTTAGGAGAAAATAAAGCCTTAAGATTATCTCCTATTGAAAAAGTAACCGAAAATCTATATTCAGCTGACTCACCTGTTCGAATTGGGGGAATAAACTGTTTAGATTTCATGCATTTGCTTAAAAAATATATAGCAAAGGAAGAACCTTCATATAAATTAGGTGATATTGGAACTAAATATGTTAAATTAGGAAAAATTGAATATCAAGGTTCATTAGATAAATTATTTAAAGAAGATAAAAATAAATTTATTGAATATAACTTACGAGATGTTGAAATTATTGAGGCGTTAGAGGAAAAATTAAAGTTTATTCAATTAACTGTTTTGATTTCTCATCTATGTCATACTCCTTATGAATCTATATATTATAATACAGTATTGAATGAAGGAGCTATATTAACCTATTTAAAACGAAAGGGTGTAATAGCACCTAATAAACCAACAACAACTAATCCTTCTATTAAAGAATTTAATATAGGAGATGCTGTAGTAAATCAAAGAGGTACACCTACTATTGATGGAATTATTCATTATTTGAATAAAGATCAAATCCAAGTTAAAACATTACAAGGAGCTATTATTACTCGTTCAGCTAATACTTTAAAGAAAAAAGACTCATATGCTGGTGGTTATTTATTAGATCCTGTACCTGGTTTATATTCAAATTTAAGTGACTTAGACTTTACATCACTATATCCTTCAATTATTAAATCACTTAATTTAGGAGTTGAAACATTAATAGGAAGGATAACTACTGAGGATAATTATGAGCAAAACTTCTCATTAGAGAAACTAAAACTTAAAAACCCAGAAGAAGAAGTTCAAATTGAAAGATTAAATAAAACTAATTACCAATTAAAATCAACTAAAATAAAATTAGGACAATTAATTAATCTAATTGAAGATAATGATTGGAGTATTTCAGCTAGTGGGGCTTTTTATACTAATGAAATAAAAAGTATTGCTTGCGAGGTATTAGAGGATTGGTTTGATAAACGAGAACACTATCGAGCATTAAAAAAGAAAGCAGGTAAAGCCGAAGATTGGGAAAACTATAAACTATATGATTTGTATCAGATGGCTTTCAAAATCTTACAGAATGCACTTTATGGTACTTATGCTATTAATGGTTGGAGATTTACAGATGGGTATAAAATTTGTTCAGCGTCTATTACTAATTCCGGTCAAAGATTAACACAGGAATCGATCATATTTGTGAATGCTTTTATAGACACTATAATACATAATAAAAACGAAGATAATCAATACGTTCGTGCAAGTGATACCGATAGTTTATATATAGAATTAACAGATTTATTGCTTCATAAATACCCTAACATTGATTTATCAGATAAAAAAAATAAAATATTAAAATTATTAGAATTAACATCTGAACTTCAAATTAAAGCAAATGAAAATCTAAATAAAATATGTACTGATTTATTTAACATATCAGGAAAACACTACTTTGAATTAAAGCAAGAGGTAATTGTAGAGAAAGCATATTGGGCTGGTAAAAGAAGATATGCTATGTATGTAGTAAATAAAGAGGGAATTGATGTTGAGGAATTAGATATGAAAGGATTAGATTTGATGAAATCAAATTTCCCTCCATTATTTAGAGACTTTGGAAAAACATTAATTGAAAAGGTTATATTTGGAGAAGATAAAAAAGATATTGATAAATTTATTATTGAATTTAGAGAAAGTCTAACTACTATTAATTGGAAAAAATTACTAAAACCTACAGGTCTTAAAAAAGTAGGAGAATATATTGAAAATCCTCCATTATCTGGAGAAATATTCTCAAAACTAAAGAAAAAATGTCCAATTAATACCAAATCAGCTATTTATTATAATGATTTACTAAGATTTAAAAAACTAGATAAAAAATACCCTACATTTCAAATAGGAGATAAAATGTTTATTGCTTATCTAAAGACTAATCCCTATAGAATTGATGTAATAGGATTTAATGGTTACTCTGACCCCCCAGAAGTTATAGATTTTATTGAAAGATTTATTGATAGAGCATTAGTATTTGATTCAGTTATGAAAAATAAATTAGAAAGCTTATATCAAGACATTAATTGGGAAATGCCAATATTCAATAAAAACGTAGCTAAATTCTTTTCATTTATTTAAACTTGGTTATCTAATAAAATTTTATTATCTTTAAGTATGATTCAAAAACAAAAACTTCAATCAGTTATATCAAAATATCATCTGAATGGTTTAATTGATTCAGTTAAGTGGCAAATAGAAAATAGTACTTTAAATATAGAGTTCATTTCCCCAAATAAAGATATGGTGGGGAAATTGACAACTCCATTTTCTACAACACCAGCTACTTTAGCTATTTTTAATACAAGTCAGTTAAATAAATTGATTGGTATTACTGATAGTACTTTGCGTTTAGATTTTTTAAAACAAAATAAAGTATTTAATAAATTAACCATTTATGATGGGAAGTTTTTATTAGAATATTCTTTAGCTGATTTGATGTTGGTTCCTAAAATTCCAACTGTAAATCTACCTGAAGAAAATGATATTGAGGTTAATTTAACTTTAGATAATATTAATTCATTTATTAAGGCTAAAAATGCTTTACCTGATGCTGAATTAGTTATCCTTGAAACAGAAAAATCATTTGAAGGAAATGTTATACTTTCATTGACTATAGGAGATCAAACAGATTTTTCTAATAAAGTTAGATTTACTTTTGTAGATGTTAAATCAAAAAACTCAGATATGTTTAGATTGAGTTTTGATGCAAATATTATGAAAGAAATATTTACTGCTAATAAAACAGATAAAGCAAAACTTATCCTTAATAAAGAAGGATTAATGAATTTATCGTTTGCAGATGAAGATATTGAAACCCAATATTTTTTAGTCCAAAAAGAAATATACTAATATAAATGTTATGAGCGAAAAAACAGTTTTATCAGCAAAAACAATTACAGATCCTGCATTGGAGCCTTATTTTATCTCTATGGATGAATATTGCTACACAGTAAAACAAAAAGTTATTCCTACCTATAGTGATAATAAAAAAGAATATGTTCAAGATATTGGACATTATGCTGATTTGGTAGGAGTTATTAAAAAAATTATTAAATTAAAAACTAACTCTAGATCATTTAGTTCATTAAAAGAATATTTACAAGAATATAAACAAATCCAAGAATCAATCACAAAACAATTTGATGTATGAAATTAGAAGCATTATTTGACGCAGTTATTATTAAACCATTTACTCAAGATGAAATGAGTTATGGAAGTATTATTGTCCCTGATATGGGAAAAGAAAAAAATCTATCAGGTACAGTTGTATCAGTAGGTCCTGGAGTTCCTAGTTTTACTGGAACCCTTATTCCTACTATTGTAAAAGAAGGCCAAAAAGTAATTCTTCCACAAATGGGGCCAACTAAGTTTGAGCACGATGGAGAAGAATATTATATTTGCCCTGAAAAACAAATATTAGCAATTATTAACGATTAAAAATTATAAAAAACATGAGTAAAGTTATTGAAATCGGTGCTGTAGCACGAGAAAAACTAGTTAATGGAATTAATAAATTAAGCAATGCTGTAACTTCTACTTTAGGACCTAATGGGCGAAATGTTATTTTTAATGATGGAGAAACAGTAGTATCAACAAAAGATGGTGTTTCTGTAGCTAGACGAGTTGATTCGTTTGAAGATCCTATTGAAGAATTAGGAGCTCAAATGATTAAACAAGCCTCAATTAAAACAGCAGATAAAGCAGGTGATGGTACTACAACCTCAACCCTTTTAGCCCAAAAAATTATTCAGAAAGGTATTAAATATCTGAATAACGGACATAATGCAGTAGAAATTAAAAGAGGTATTGATGCTGGAGTTAAGCAAATAGTAGAATGTCTTAAAACTCAGGTTTCATCGGATATTTCATCTGAAGAGCAACTAGAACAAGTAGCCATTATTTCTTCTAACAATGATGTAGAAACAGGAAAAATTATTGCTACTGCATTGGAAAAAGTAGGACGTGAAGGGATAGTTCATATTGAAGAATCTCGCTCAGGAGAAACATATCTTGAAACAGTAGAAGGTATGCAATTTGATAGAGGTTATAAGTCTCATTACTTTGTTACAGATAATAACAACATGTCCTGTACTTTAGATAAACCATTGATCCTAATAGTAGATCGTAAAATTACTCAGGTAAAAGAATTACTTCCATTATTAGAAAATGTATCAGCTCAAAATCGCTCACTTTTGATTGTAGCTGAGGACATTGATGGTGAGGCTTTAGCTACTTTAATTGTAAATAAAGCTAGAGGTATTCTACGAGTGGCTGCAGTTAAAGCTCCTGATTTTGGTGAACGTAGGAAATTGCTTTTAGAAGATATGGCTGTTCTTACAGGAGGGACTGTATTCAGTAATGAAAAAGGAATGAAATTTGAACGTTTTGATTCTAACTGGTTTGGTGAAGCTCGAGTAGTTACTCTTGATCGAGATAAAACTACTATTGTTGATGGTAAGGGTTCAGAAGAAGTAATTTCAAAACGTATTGAGGAACTTCAATATCAAATTGAAAAATCCACTACTCCTTATGAACAAGAAAAATTACAAGAGCGTCTCTCAAAATTTATTGGAGGAGTAGCAATTATTCATGTTGGAGGTAATACTGAGGCTGAAATGCGTGAAAAAAAGGATAGGGTAGATGATGCTTTGCATGCTGCTAAAGCTGCTATTGAAGAAGGTATTGTACCAGGTGGTGGTTCTGCTCTACTTTATGCTAGCCAAGCTATTATTCAAGATAAATCCGATGGAGAAGATTTTAATATTGGTAAACAAATAGTTTTTGAATCTTGCTTTTCACCTTTTAATAAAATTCTTTCCAATGCTGGAGTTTCAGATAGAGAACAATATGAAATTCATACTCATATATTAGGATTAGGAGAAGGAGGAGAAAAACCATATTTTGGATATAATATCAAAGATGATACTATCATTAATATGGTTGAAAAAGGAATTATTGATCCTACTAAAGTAACACGTACTGCTTTAGAAAATGCTGCTTCGGTAGCAGGAACAGTACTTCTTACAGAATGTGTAATTGTAGAGAAGAAAGAAGAATCTAAAAATAATTCTAAAATTCCTCAATACAACGACATGTTTTAAAAAATGAGAGGAGCTGAAAAATTAATGGGCCTAGTAGTTTTAGTGAATGAACGGCCCTATACTATTAGTGATTTATATTATGTTGTAGAATTTGAAACATTTTTTATAACATTAACAGATGAAGATGGTTTAAATAAAAATTATCCTATAAATAGTATTATTCCTTTTTTAAGAAATAAATTTTCTGATAAACTATGAAACAGCATTCTCTTTGGGTTGAAAAATACCGCTCACAAATTTTAGATGAATATGTAGGAAACGATTCAATAAAAGAATTTATTGAAGACTGTATTAATCAAAATGATGTTCCTCATATGATTCTAAATGGACCTCCAGGAACAGGTAAAACTACTTTAGCAAAACTAATAGTAAATAATATAGAATGTGATTATTTATATATTAATGCTACGGATGAACGTTCTATGGATGTAATGAGGGATAAAGTTAAGGGTTTTGCTTCATCTGCTTCATTTAAACCATTAAAAATAGTAATTCTAGATGAAGCTGACTTTATTAGGATTGATTCTCAAGCTCTTTTAAGGAATGTTATTGAAACTTTCTCACTTAATACTAGATTTATTTTAACATGTAATTATTTAGAAAGAATTATTGATCCTATTCAATCTAGATGCCAAATATTTAATATAATTCCTCCTTCTAAAAAAGATGCAGCTACCCACATTGCTACTATTTTAGATAAAGAACAAATTGAATATGACGTAGCAGATATAGTAAAGATAGTAAATAAATTTTATCCTGATCTGAGAAAAATTCTAAGTACATGTCAAATTTTATCTAAAGATTCAACACTTAATATCGATGAAAAAGTTCTAATTTCTAGTAATTATAAGGATTTAATCTTAAAGGAATTAAAATCAGCTTCTCCAAAATCATTTGGTTCTATAAGACAGATTATTACTGATTCACAAGTAGATAGTTTTGATGATATGTTTGCTTTTTTATATGAAAATATAGATGTTTATGGAAAAAACCACATTGGAGAAATAATAGTACTGATTGAAGAGTATATGTATCATTCTAATTTTAGAATTGATAAAGAAATTAACATTATGGCTTTGATTTATAAAATTCTTTCATTAATTTACTAATATGAATAAACAAGTAATCTCATTTAATGATCAACTTTACATTATTAACAAGATTCTAGCAGTTAAACAAGAACCCCCATTTGATCTAGTCGAAGAACTACAACAATATTACCACTCAGAAAAAACACTAAAAAAAGATAATAAATTTTATTTCGTAAATCAAATAACAGAACCAATTTTAGAAGAAGATGGAAAAACTACAACAACAACCACAGATCGACCTGTCACTGACGACAGCAGTAACTAGTTCTGAAGGAAAACATTTATTTTCTGAGGGGATTATTATTAGAAAAATTTCTAAATTCGTAATTAACTCTCATGAAGATGGTTTAATTCCTTTACCTGTATTTTATGATGTTTCTACTGGTAAAATTTTATTAGATTCAATTCCTAAAGAAATCAGAGAAGATTATAAAGATATAGGATTTAGTCTAGAAAAATAATGAAGGAATTTTTCAATATACTTAAGTATTTGACTTGGGAAAAAAAACCATGGGGTAAACTCACTAAAGCTGAAAAAGAATCAGTAAACCCATACATGCTGCATAGGTATATTTCAATGAATATGGATTATATTGAATTAGCTAACATAGTTCAATATATTCCTTATTCTGAAAAAGAAAAAACATACCGAATTTATTTAGACTTACTTCCTAAGAAAAATGTTTATTTAAAGTATATTAAATCTTCAACCAAAAATTCATCTAATGAACTTTTAGAAAAATTATCTTTATATTTTGAAAGTTCAAAACGAGAAGTTAAAGATTATTTAGATATTTTATCTAAAGATGAAATTAAGGGAATTTTAACAGATTTAGGTGTAGAAGATAAAGAAATAAAAAAATTAACCAAATGAAAGATAAAATCACAGAACAAGTAATTGAGGATCTTAAATCTAGGAGTGAAAGAGGTATAAAAAAATATAATACTACTTTAGACCAAAATAATAAAGATGATTTTATGAATCATTTATACGAGGAACTCTTGGATGCAGCTCAATATATTAAAAAAGAAATATCTATTGTCCCTCAAATGCAAGAATTACTTAAAAAATATCCCAACGATGCTGAATTTGGAAGATTAATTAGAAATATGTTTTCTAAATGAGAAATCTACCTTTAATAGTTGAAACCATTCAAAAAACAGAACAACTATCTGTAGATTATTCTTATCAGAAAACTATTTCTTATTCTCAGTTTTCTACTTATCTATCTTGCCCCAGAAAATGGGATTTACAATACAAACAAAAAGCTCCAGTACCTAATGTTTCTATAAATTTTTCATTTGGTACAGCATTACATGAGGCTTTACAACATTATTTAGATGTTTTATATAATCAATCTGCTCCTGAGGCTGATGATATTGATTTAGAAACAATGTTTGAAGAAATATTATCAAAAGAATATAAAAAATCATATGAACAAAATAATAAAGTTCATTTTAGTTCTCCTGGAGAATTAACTGAGTTTTATGAAGATGGAGTAGAAATAATAAAATATTTCAAAGATCACAGAAGGGATTATTTTGATAAAAAAGACCAATATTTGGTAGGATGTGAGATCCCAATCCATATAATCCCTAATAATGCGTTTAGTAATGTCATATACAAAGGATATTTAGATGTTGTGCTGTATGATGAATCAGCTAATATATTTCGTATAATCGATTTAAAAACATCTACTAGGGGTTGGAGCCAAGACAATAAGTCTGATGAATTAAAACAATTCCAATTAATTCTATACAAAAAATACTTCTCAGAACAATACAATATTCCTGAGGACAATATTGAGGTAGAATTTATAATTCTAAAACGAAAAATATATGAGTCTAAATTCGATGCTACATTAAATCGAATCCAAACATTTTCCCCAGTAAGTGGAAAAATAAAAACTAAAAGAGCTACCTCATTATTAAATCAGTTTATAGAAGATGTTTTTGAATCTAATGGAAGTTTAAAACCCAAATCACATCCTGCTAATATTACCAAAAGTTGTAAATACTGTCCTTTTTATAAGAAAAAAGAATACTGTAGCGAATCTTCAGAAGGATAAAGTATGTATAACAAGAAAATAGTTATGCCTAAAGACAAATCAACAGTTTTAACTAGCGTTAAAGTTTCTCCTGATCAGTTAGAGACTTTAAAAATCGAATGTGCTAAACGTAAATTTTCGTTTACGAAACTAGTTAATAATGCTATTGATTTATACTTAAAAGATGAAGAATTTAAAAGAAAAATTCAAGGTCATAAAGTAAGTTAGGCTATTTAAAGAGTTTTTATTATAATGTTCTATAAAATTAAAAGTTATTATGCAAAAAGAAAATTACATCCCCAGGGATCAAAGAAAAAAAATCTTATTATTATGTGATGATATTCGAGTACATAGTGGTATCGCTACTGTAGCTCGTGAAACTGTTTTAAATACATGTCATCATTTCAATTGGGTGAATGTAGCAGCTGCTATTAATCACCCTGATACAGGTAAAAAACTTGATATTTCTGATGAAACTAACCGAATTGCAGGTTTAACAGATTCATCAGTAATCTTATATCCATTTAATGGTTATGGTAATCCTACCTTTATTAGACAATTAATGCAGGCCGAAAAACCTGATGCAATATTCTTGATCACAGATCCAAGATATTTCGAATGGTTGTTTATGATTGAAAATGAAGTTCGTAAACAAATTCCTATTATTTATCTAAATATTTGGGATGATTACCCCGCACCGTATTATAATTTACCATTTTATGAGGCCTGTGATTTATTGATGGGTATTTCAAAACAAACAGTAAATATCAATAGATTAGTTTTGAAACAAGGTTATGTATCTTATAAAGATTTAGATACAGGAGAACAAAACTTTGGAAAAAATGCTAATCCTCGATTAGTAACTTATATTCCTCATGGATTAAATGATAAAAACTTTAGACCTTTAAAATCTGAGGATCCTGAATTGGTAGAATTTAAGAAAAAACTATTTAAAGGTAAAGACTATAATTTCGTATTATTCTTCAATTCAAGAAATATCCGTCGTAAACAAATCCCAGATACTTTATTAGCATATAAATTATTTGTTGATTCACTATCTGAGGAACAAGCTAAAAAATGTGCTTTTGTACTTCATACTCAAGTATTAGATGAAAATGGTACTGATTTAGGTGCTGTATCTGATTTATTATTTGGTGATGATAAAAAGTATAACATTATCTTTGATGAAGGTCTTGCTACACCTGAACAAATGAATTTATTATATAATAGTTCTGACTGTCAGATTTTATTAACTAATAATGAAGGTTGGGGATTATCATTAACAGAAGCATTATTATCAGGCAAAATGATTATTGCTAATGTTACTGGAGGTATGCAAGATCAAATGAGATTTGAAAATGAAGATGGAAGTTGGATTAATTTTAGTGAAGATTTTCCTTCAAATCATACTGGAACTATAAAGAAACACGGTAAATGGGCTTTACCAGTATATCCAACAAATCGTTCAATTCAAGGTTCTCCTAAAACACCATATATTTGGGATGATAGATGTAATGCTGAAGATGCAGCAGCACGTATTAAAGAAGCTTATGATTTATCTAAAGCAGAACGTGAAGAAAGAGGTTTAGCAGGACGTGAATGGGCTGTTAGTAAAGAAGCAGGATTTACCTCAACACAAATGACTCAGAAAATGCTTGAAAGCATCAATGAATTATTTAAAACTTGGAAACCCAGAGAAAAATTTGAACTTATCAATGTAAATGAAGTTAAACCTAAATCAATAAATCATAAATTAATATATTAATATGAAACATTTGTGTGTAATTAGTTGCCCTATTGATACCTATAGTGGGTATGGCTCTAGATCTCGTGATTTTGTAAAGGCTTTGATTGAAGCCAAAGGTGAAGAATGGGATATTAAAATTTTACCTCAACGTTGGGGAGAAACTAACTGGAGTTTTATTGAAAATCATAAAGAAAAATGGGGATTTTTAGCTCAATATATTTGGAATGTTCCTCAACTACCAAAGCAACCTGAAGTTTGGATTCAAATCACTGTTCCAAATGAATTCCAACCTGTTGGAAAATTCAATTTAGGAGTTACAGCAGGGATTGAAACAACCATCGCTCCAGCAGAATGGGTTGAAGGAATAAACAGAATGAATTTAACTTTAGTATCTTCAAATTATGCTAAACAAGTATTTGAAAATTCTAAGTATGAAAAACGAAATCAACAAACAGGAGCTGTTGAAGGTCATATCTTTTTAAATAAACCTATTGAGGTATTATTTGAAGGAGCAGATATTGAAACTTATTTATCACACCAAACCACAGGAGAAGGTATTGAAACTGATTTTAAATTATCTAACATCAATGAAAAATTCTGTTATCTCTATACAGGAATGTGGCTTCATGGGCCTGTATCTGAAGATAGAAAAAATACTGGATTATTAGTTAAATCGTTTTATGAAACTTTTAAAAATAAGAAAAATAAACCTGCTCTTATTTTAAAAACATCTCAAATTGGTGCTTCATATGTTGATAGAGAAGAAATTCTTAAAAAAATAAACAACATTAGAAAAACTATTAATTCAGATGATCTACCAAATATTTATTTACTTCATGGTGAATTTACTGATGAAGAGATGAATAATCTATATAATCATCCTAAAGTAAAAGCTATGGTTAGTTTAACTAAGGGTGAAGGATTTGGAAGACCATTACTTGAGTTTTCTTTAACTAAAAAACCAATTATTACAACAGGATGGAGTGGTCATATCGATTTTCTAGATGGAGAATTTACAATTTTACTACCTGGTCAATTAACTCAAGTACACCCTCAAGTAGCTAATAATATGTTACTAAAAGAATCATCTTGGTTTTCAGTTGATTTAGGTAGTGTAGGTCAATATTTAACTGATGTATTTACTAATTATGATAAGTATCTTGAAGGAGCAAAACGTCAAGCTTTTAAAAGTAAATCTCAATTTAGCTTTGATAAGATGAAAGATCTTCTTATCTTGACACTCGATAAACATGTACCTGAATTTCCAAAACAAGTTCAATTACAATTACCTAAGCTAAAGAAAATAGAATTACCAAAACTTAAAACTGTAGAAGCATGACATCACAAGAATATATAATTTGGTTAGATGGATTTTTAGAAGCAGTAAAAGATTTACAGCTTGAATCTAGAGACTTTGAAAAATGTTGGGAAAAAATTCAAATTAAAGCCCAAGAAGTTAAAAATCTAAACGCAGATAAACCTATTTCAAAATGGGTTCCACCTTGGGATACAATCGCTACTTCAAGCATTACAAATAAATACACCTCAGATTCTACTTTTTAATATGACTGAAAACTTAGTACAATGCCCTTGCGGTAAATCAGATGCTTGTTTCCATATGGAAACAGAACAAATTATAAATTCAATGTGTTATGGATGTGGATTCATTTCTAATACTTTAATGAAAGATGGAGAAGCATTTTTTGATGAACAGATTCAATTACTTCCTGAACTTCATAAAGATTTAATTTGGAAAGATGATGATGAACAAAAATGGATGCCATGTACTGTAAACATCCCTGATAAAGGAATGGTGTTTATGAATGGTTCTTCAATAGAGAATACTATTTGGTCAGCAGTACTTGCAACCCCAGTAACTGAAGAAGATAAAGAAAAATATCCAATCCCAGGAAAAGAAGGTGAATTCTATCAATTCCGAATGGATATGACTACTCTTAAGAATTTTGATAAATATGATTTTATTGAAGCATTATCTTATATAGGCGTTTTACCACAATAATAAAAAAATAAAATATGAAAATTAGTTATGGTCTTACTACATGTGATGAACATGAAGAATTAAATAATTTGATATCATATCTTTTAGAAAGAATAGATAAAGAAGATGAAATAGTAGTAGTTTATGATCAAAATAGAGTTACAAACGAAGTAATGACTGTTTTAGATAAACATAAAGAAAAATTATCTGCTTATCCCTTTGATTTTAAACAAAACTTTCTTGAAAATAAAAATTTCATGAATAGTAAATGTACTGGAGATTATATATTTCAACTTGATAGTGATGAAATTCCTGAAGAATTTTTACTTCAAAATATAAAAACAATATTAGAAGATAATCCTGTAGATTTGCTTATTACTCCTCGTAAAAATTTAGTTTCTGGATTAACCCAGGAACATATCCAAAAATGGAGGTGGAATGTAAATGAAAAAGATTGGGTAAATTGGCCTGATGCTCAAAAAAGAATCTATAAAAATGACCCTAATATTCAGTGGACTGGCCACCAAGTTCATGGTATGGTTACAGGATATAAAACATTTGCTGCTTTGCCGATGGGAGAAGAATGGAGTATTATCCATAATAAAACCATTAATCGTCAAGAAAAACAAAATGAGCGTTATACTAAAATAGATTTAAAACAATTATAAAATGAAATTAAAAATTAATTTTTTAAATCATAAAATATTTGAAGAAAAATTAAAACATTTAAAAGATATTGATTTTTCTTTATTTGTAGAAGATATTCCAACTTCTCAAGAAGAATTATCTTTTATTAATATAATAACGTTACATGAACCGAATGAATATTTTGGTAAACATGATTGGGTTATACAAAATAAACATTTATTTGATGTTATATTGACATGGAATGATAAAATATTAAATAATTGTGAGAATGCTATGTTTTTACCTTTTGGTCATACTTGGTTTAAACCAGATCAATATGAAAAAGAACACAAAAAAGAATTTAAGATATCTCATTTAAGAGGAAATTTATTAAAATCCTATGGACATCAAATTCGTTGGGAAATATTAGATAGAAAAAATGAAATTAAAATACCTACTAAATTTTTTGATGTGTATGGAGATAGACATAATATTGAACAAGCTCGAATAGATAAAGAAGAAGTATTTGGTGATACCCAATTTGGAATAGCTGTTGAAAATTTTTCACATCGTAATTTTTATACTGAAAAAATATTAGATTGTTTTTTACTAAAAACTATCCCAATGTATTGGGGGTGTTCAAATATAAGTAATTTCTTTAATGAAGACGGTATTATTAAATTTGGAGATGTTGATGATTTTATTTATATTTCCAATCAATTAACTGATAAATATTATGATTCTAAAAAAGATATTATTGAAGAAAATTATCAACTAGCCTTACAATATATTAATTATGAACAGAATATTATAAATAAAATAATAGAAATTTTTAGATTTAATAATATAATATGATAAAATTACATTTAGGTTGTGGAACCAAACATATAGAAAATTATATTAATATTGATATTAGATATTTACCTGGAGTAGATGAAGTAAATAACATTCGTTTTTTAAGAAACTACAAAAATAATTCAGTAGATGAAATTTATGCTTGCCATGTTTTAGAGCATTTTGGTAGATGGGAATATAAAACAGTATTATCTAGATGGTTTGAAATATTAAAACCAGGGGGTGTTTTAAGATTAGCAGTACCTAATTTTTTATCTATTTGTTCTTATTATATTAAAACTCATGATTTAAACCCAATTATGGGATTATTATATGGAGGACAAGACTATGATGAAAATTATCATTATGTTACTTTTGATTTTGATTCATTAAATAAAGATTTATCAAACATTGGTTTTAAAACAATAAAAGAATATGATTATGAAACAACAGACCATTCTCATATAGATGACTTTAGTAAAGCTTATCTTCCTCATATGGATAAAAATGGAATATTAATGAGTCTAAATATAGAAGCAATAAAATAAAAAATTAAAAAATGAAAGAAATATTATCAGCAGTAGAAAACTTTATACAAAATAAAGATCAAGACAAAAAATGGGAAGCAGGAAAAGATTGGGTTCAATATGCTGGACCCTATTTTACCTCTGAAGAGTATACAGCTGCTGTAAAAACTTTATTAGGGGGGTGGTTAGTTTTAGGAGCAGAAGGAATAAAGTTTGAAACTAATTTTCCTAAATTATTTGGAAAAAAACACGGGTTATTAGTTAATAGTGGTTCAAGTGCTAATTTATTAATGATGTTAGCAATGACCTCTAAACGGGGTTATAATATGCCTAAAGGTACTAAAGTAATTACCCCAATAGCTGGTTTTCCAACTACAATCAATCCAATTATTCAGCTTGGATTTACACCAATATTTGTTGATATTGAATTAGAGTCATTAAATCTAGATTTAGATCAAGTAGAACAAGCATGTATTGATAACCCTGATGCTAAAATTATTACCTTTGCTCATGTGTTAGGTAATCCTCCAAATATGGATAGATTAATGGAAATAATTAAAAAATATAAACTAATTTTACTAGAAGATTGTTGTGATGCTTTAGGTTCTACATTTGATAATAAACCATTAGGATCATTTGGAGATATGGCTAGTTGCTCATTCTACCCAGCTCACCATATTACAATGGGAGAGGGGGGGTTTGTAGCGGTAAATGATATGAACAATGAACGTATAGTTAGAAGTTTTAGAGATTGGGGTAGAGGCTGTTATTGTGTAGGAAAACAAAATCTTACAGAATGTGGCGCTTGTAAAACCAGATTTAATAATTGGTTACCTTCTCTTCCTGATTATATATTTGATCATAAGTTTGTTTACGAAGAAATAGGATATAATTTAAAACCTATTGAAATGCAAGCTGCTATAGGAAATGTTCAAATAAAAAAATTAGATGAAATAAAATCATTAAGAAAAAGAAATCATAAATTAATAACCAACATATTTGCTAAATATGAACAATATTTTATCTTACCTAAAGCCACCCCTAAATCTGATCCTAGTTGGTTTACAGTAGCTTTAACTATAAAAGATAATGCTCCTTTTACCCGCTCAGAAATATGTACATTTTTAGAGTCAAATAAAATCCAAACACGTCCTTACTTTGCCGGTAATATCATGTTACAACCCGCATATGAAGGTTTAATGGACTCTAAAGAAGTAATTGAAAAATATCCTATAGCAAGAAAAGTAACAACAGATACCTTCTTTTTAGGATGTAGTCCTGTAATTACAGAAGAACAAATAGCATATATTGAAACAATAGTTGATAATTTTTTTAAAAATATATAATTATGAAAATACTACTAGCAGGAGGTTGTGGTTATATTGGTACTACATTATATAACTATCTTAAAGAAAAACATGATATTACTATAGTAGATCTACAATGGTTTGGAAATAAAACGGATTGTAATAAAATAATTAAAAAAGATATTTTTAATTTAAAACAAGAAGATTTAATTGGATTTGATACTGTAGTTTTTATAGCAGGATTATCTAATGATCCTATGGCTGATTTTTCACCATCAGAAAACT
>Ga0181356_1000396_pt1 | contig 18525 bp, 46 predicted proteins | sample Fa13VDMM110SN_FD_130104 | JGI IMG/M metagenome (GOLD analysis project Ga0181356, IMG submission 130104) | Freshwater viral communities from Lake Michigan, USA - Fa13.VD.MM110.S.N | ecosystem: Environmental > Aquatic > Freshwater > Lake | place: USA: Michigan | collected 2013-09-24 | reverse complement strand
TCGCTCAAGTTCAAGAACGGGTCCGACCGATCTACCCTGAGGTCGACAACATGACGGTCAGGTCTTACATCGTTGACACGTTCAAAGCGTTCTACGGGCCACTGCCAACTGAAATGAGCTGACACGCACGTTCTAAAAGTTCAGGCCTGTCGGGGGAGCATATTCCCTCGACGGGTGGGCTTTAGAAACTTCAGGCCTGTCGTGGGCTCGTATTTTGATGACGGGCACAGAAACTCAGGACTGTATAATGACGCTATCAACCACTACGAAAGGACAGCGATGCTGGACAACAAAGACAAGAAGAACGAAGACATGATCTATTTCGCTTCCGACGGAAGCTATGGCGACGCCGCAGGCCTGATCATAATCGACACCTCGGAATGGAACGAAGAGGAATGGGCGATCATCGACGAAGCGCAAGACTCAGAACGAGCCCGACTCGCGTACGAGCTGTCGACTGACACACCCGACCAGCCGGCGCTCCCGGGACTTGAAGAAGAAGAAGAGATCTAGTCTAAGGAAGTTATAATGGCACCATGAAGAAGATCATAAACACATGGAGCCAAGAGGATCGCCAAGCATTTGCCGACAAGAATATTTTGCGCGCGCAAATGATTCCAAACAAGAAGCGCGTTGCGTCACGTCGAGCTTGCCGTGATCATCGGCGCTGGGAATAACTCAGGACTGTATAATGATCTCATGGACCTTAACATACTAGACCTCATAGAAATAGAAAAAGAGCTATGCGACTTATGCAATGACAGAGTCTCGCTTTGCGAGTGCTGGCGCTGTTCAATGTGTGAGGAGCTGTTTGGCATTGGCCACAATGGCCTAGAAGACGAAGAAGAGTACGATTACCTTCCCGTGTGCAGGCAGTGCCTTACAGCGCTGTTTGACCAGCGGCGCGCAAGGAAACTCAAGAAGATATAATGGTCATATCAACAACGACGAAAGGACAACTGTGAGATTAACAGTTAAATACCCAAACAAGGCCGTTACACGAATCGTCTGGACATCAGAGGACGAAGCGACTGGCGTGCTTTGCGCCACGATCGCAGGTGACGCGCGTGAGCACGTCTACGAAGACGTCCCGCTCAGCGCGGTCCTAGACATCATCAACGAATACAGTACTGACGTGGCGTTCATGGATCGCATCTGCGACAATGACGCATACCAATACTACACGATCAACTGGGAAAGCTACGCAGGTAGCTTCGACTAAGATCTAGGGATTGTATAATGATCTCATCAGGTTGGAACGACCTGCAGCCTTCAATTGTGAAGGATCCCTGGCCCGGGGAAAAAGTTCCAGGGTTCAGTAAGAACTAAGGAAGATATAATAACTACATCACCTCAGTTCGCTGAGAATAACATAGCAACTAACTTGTTGCACGCACACGGATAAGGCTCTCACGAAGATAAGGCTCTTCCACTTGCGATGGTCCCTGCTCGTTTACTGCAGTAACAGCATACCCACTCCAAGACGAATCCGCCCTCTTCTCACGATCCGCCCTCTTGAGTGCGTCAGCGCGTCGACGGACAAAGGTTAGTGGAGGGTTGCTCCTCCAGCCGTGTTATTCTCAGTGAACTGAAGAAGATATAATGATCTCAACGACGAAAGGACAAACATGCAATCAGTAACAATCACAGTTAAAGCTAAACGACCAGGCAAGGAATGGGACGTGCTTTGGCAAAACGAGGGAGTGACCCTGACCAAGCTAGGCTCGATAGTCTTCAACGAAGACGCGGCGCGCGATGATCGCTGGGTCCCGTATCGTGCCGACAGCACCTACCCTAGCACATGGTGTGGCGCGAAGCACAAAGCAGTGCAGTTCGTCACAACAGACCTCCTGTGGGCGTTTGCCGAGGTCGAAGTACGGTGGGGCAAGAAAGCATGGACTCTAAGTCGAGTACCGGGTGGGGACTACGGTCCTCGAACATCGAGCGATGCCCAACGGGTTTTCAACGAACATTGGAGGAAGGCACAATGAGCTTAACAACATACGAAGTACCGACACGGGTCACGTTCGGCAACATCAATCGGCAGATCCTCACGGTCGGAGAGCTCGTCGGGCTTCTCGGAGAGTGCGACGAGAATGACCACGTCATCATCAGCGCGGGGTGCGTCGGGCACGAGTGGCTCAACATCATGGCCGTCGAGCTTCCAAACGAAGACACGGGCACCTTAGCAGTCTCGCTAATCGCGGCCGCAACGTTCGACACACGTCAATTCTAAAAGTCTAAGCGGTTCGTCACCGCCTAGAAGCATGCGCTTGAGCGCTGGGTACTATTCCTTTCGTCCCCGGCGCTCGCGCTTGCGCTAATATTTTTCAGGCCTGTCGCCGGCGCTAAATGCGCGACGGGCACAGAATCTACGGATTATATAATGACACTATCAGCAACGATGAAGGGACCAACAAGATGACAGCAATAGCGTTCTACACGCGCGTCGAAACTCCGCGATGCCGGCACTGTGGATACAAGGGCGAGGTAGAAGTTCTCAACTCTGGTCTGTTTCGCTGGCGCGCAGGCACACTGATCCAAGAAGCGCTTCCCGATCTGGGAGCCGACCTTCGCGAGCAGCTAATGACTGGCATGCACCCCGAGTGCTGGAAAGAGATGTTCGACGAAACTCAGGAAGATATAATGACTACATGAACAACAACCTAACACACTCAGAAATAATAGCAGCATTCGATGGTTCAGCTCCGGGCAAAGTGTTCGAAGCAACCTTTATCCCAGAAGACGCGCCATACCCAAGTGTCCCCCTTTGGGATCGCCGGTTCTTCAAAGCAATGAATAAAAAAGAAGCAGTGAAGATCGCTCGCGTCTACGGCCAAGAGATCATTGAGAAGAAGATGATCTACGTCTACGTAGCCGGCAGGTCAGGCTGCTAGGTAGATCTAGGGATTGTATAATGACTATATCAACGACGAAAGGAATAAGATGAAAGAAGAAACTAGAGTTCAAGTTCCAGGTTATATGATTGCCAGGATCCAAAATGGCGAGATCACAGGGTTCGACTTCACGCCAGCAGCTGCGGATGCCGGGTACTTTGGAGATGAGATCAATGTTATAGAAGGCCAAGACATTGGCTCAGATGCCTTCTTTGACCTGGTTTCTAATAAGCTCACGCATTCCCCTGACTATCAGTCATCATCCTTTACTGCCAACTGGGTTTGCTAATCTAAGGATGGTATAATGATCTTATCAACGACGAACACCGAAAGGATAGCAATGACAACCACAATCACAACGAAGACAGAAGTCACTATCACAGAAGAAGTGACCCAGCTCGACGCCAGCGTGGAAGCGCTGATTGTTGAGTTCAACGAAGCCAAGGCAGCCATCAAGGCAATCGAGGCCAAGAAACAAGCAGCAGAAACTGCTATCCGCGAAGCGCTCAATGGAAATAGCGTAGGCACCATCAATGGTGTTGAGCGTGTCCGAGTTGCGCGCCGCAACCTTAGCAAAGTCAATCGCGAGTTGCTCAAGACAGGCTTCCCTGAAGCCTACGAAGCCACTCTCGAAGAATCGTCTTACACAGTCCTTCAGGCTAAGTAAGCGAGAGGTAGCGCCGGCTGGGCAGTCTTCCCCATTCTGACCCAGCCGGCAGCACCTTTTCTCAAGAAAGTATAATGATCTCATGGACGAACTTACCGAAATACAACAAGAAACGTGCGAAGTGTGCGGGGACAGGGTCTCCGTCTGCGACTGCTGGCGTTGCTTCACCTGCTTCGAGCTCTTCTCAGCCGACGAAGAAGCGCTTGAAGACGACGACGACGAATCTCTCTGTGCGCAGTGCTCGGCGGCGCTGTAGAACTCAGGAAGATATAATAACTGTATACCACGACGAAAGGACAACACAAGATGTGCCAATGTGAAGATCGCCCCTGCTGCGGGCATGCAGCCGAAGAGCGAGCCGACGATGCGTATCACGCAGAGCGCGCGTACTACGGAGACTTTGAAGATCCCTACGACGACGACTGATTCTAAAGAAGATATAATAAACCTATACCCACTACGAAAGGACACATAATGAGCACATCCATTTCACTTCACGCAAATCGCGGTGACAGCATACAACTCAAGATCAGAGACTGGACTAACTACATCTCAGTCTCCATCACGTTCGGCGACCACTCCGTGGACTTCTACCCCGTTCCCAAGAACGTCGGCGAGTCTACTGCGGAGCAAGTACGCGAGCTGCTGGTGGCATTCGCCAATGCAGAAGTCAGCCACCCGAGCCTGGACTAAGGAAGATATAATGACTATATCAACCGAAACGAAAGGACACGCAATGGAAACACTAGTGAAAATACCAGAGGTCGGGACCGGAGCCACGATGGTCTACATCGCGGACAGCCACGCGGCGACAGTCGTCGCGGTCAGTGACAACGGCAAGACAGTCACCGTCCAGCGGGACAGCGTCAGGCCAACGCCTGGGGCCGCGGCCTACAGCAACCTCTGGGAGACCAAGCCAGACCCCGCCGGCGCGATGACAACGTTCACGCTACGCCGGAACGGGCGGTACGTCCAGCAGGGCCAGTCAATGAAGCACGGGCTGGTCGCGATGATCGGCACGCGCCGCGAATACTACTCATACGAGTTCTAAGCCCTCAGGGGCCAGGCCCTCACGGGTCTGGCTCCCACAGGCCAGATCTGCGGATTGTATAATTGAACTATCAACGACGGAAGGACAAAATGAACGACGACGACATCTGCACGTGCGAGATTCCATTCACTGGCCAGTGCCCCGCCTGCCAAGAGTGACGGGCGACAATCTCAGGATTGTATAATAACTCTCATAAGGTGAACGACGAAAGGACAAAGATGCTAGATCAAATTATTGAAGCAATGCTTGCCGCAGGGGTTTCGCGCGAAGAGATCGCCGGCGTAATCGCAGACTGGTACGAAGAATAGCCCAGGCCTGTCGCCGGCGCCCCAAATGGGGACGGGCGACAAACTGAGGATTGTATAATGACTATATACCTCAGAGCGCTGAGGGAAGCATAGCAGCCACCAAGCCATTGGTGCGACGCGACACAGATAAGGCTCTGCCAAGAAGATAAGGCTCTAGCTAGGTTCCCGGGACCTAGCAATCCGCCCTCCTCTCGAGCGCACCCGTCCTCTTGTCACTCCGTCACGCCAATGGTACTTGACGAAGAAATGGTGGTGGGACTCGCTATCCCTGCCGTGCTGCCCTCAATGTTCTGAGGATTGTATAATGATCTTATACGAAAGGACATACAATGGAAATAGTAAGACTAACCCATGACAAAGTGAAAAAGTTCCACCCAGAAGCTTGTGACCGCGAGATCCAAGTGAGGATTGAGCTTGATGAGTGCTACAAGATCCAATCTGAGTGGGGCAAGGGCCTGGACCTTTATCCTAAGATGAGAGAATTGGATACTGAGCTTATGGGGTTCATCGCCGCAAGGCGGTGAACTCAGGAAGATATAATATACTTATGGAAACTACACAAAACAACAGCTTCCAGGAAATATTGGAAGCTTCAGTAAACCCAGCCCTAACCACCTCACAAAAAATGGATGTCCTCTTCAGGGATTCTAAGACCACCCAAGCCGGGGACCTCCAAGTAGTAGCGTGTTTCGAAGATGGATACCTAGCCAGGGACATGGACCATACTTACTTCTTCAACTCAGAAGACCTAGAAGAAGCAGAATCCCTGGACCTTATGGACCAAGAAGAAGAAGAAGAATTCTGGGCAATGTTCTTAGACACCACAGATGCCCCCTTATTCTTCCACTCTGGGTACTTTATAGATAAAGACTTGGAAGCCGCCTTCACACAATCCATACCCCAAGATTAAAAATTAAGGTCCCCCCGGGACCCGGGCCTCTGGCCCGGGCCCACCCCCGGGCAAGCTTTAGAATCTGCGGAAGATATAATGATCTTATACCCACGACGAAAGGACAAGAAATGCTCGGAGGCAAACCATCCACACGACTTCACGAGGTCGTTGATTCATCACGCGCGTTCACAATGATCGTGCATACTGGCTCAAAGTCAGCCTGCAACGCCTACTGGCTCGCTCAGGCAGCCAACAAGCGCCAGGACCTGGAAGTCAGGGTTGCCGGCCGCTAGTGCCGGCAGCTCGCCCCGGGCGCGCGCAAGCGCCCGGGTGCGCAAGCGCGCGAGCGCATAAGCTCCCTGAACAATCTACGGAAGGTATAATGATCTCATGGAAACAATCAACAGACACTTTGACTACATCGACCACTACACGCGCCAAGCCGAGCGCGAAGCAGCCAAGAAGAAGCCCCGGCTTGACGTGATCGCGAGCGCGCAAAGCTACGTAGCGCACTCGCGCGCGCGGATCGTGATTCTTTCGCGCGAGCCCAGCTGAACTCGGGAAGATATAATAATCATACGAACGACGAAGGGAAAATAGATGAACGAGAAAATAGACGTTAGGGCCAGCGAAATTTGCGAGATCATGGAAGGCACAGATCTTGACGTAAACCAAGTTTACGGCAGGTTGGTTCGTAAAATGGTCAGTGAAGGAACATTCACGTACGAAGAGATGGGAATGGTTCTGAGCGCGGTGGAAGAAAAGGTCGAGATCCTAAACGAGTGGTACGAGAAGATGGGGATGTGAGAACTACGGAAAGTATAATGACTACAACAACGACGAAAGGACAGCCATGGAAAAGACATACACAGTAATGATCTGCGATGCGGGCGGCAGCGAGGTCTACCTAAAGAACGTCCCACTCGAGCGCGCGCAGCAAATGGTCGAGACGAACACCTACCAAAACGGGTTCGGGTACATCGGGCACACCCTGTGGATCAAAGAACTCAAGAAAGTATAATGATCTCATCAACGACGGAGGGACAAACGTGGAAAACCACCAAGTAAACGAAATAATCAAGATGCTCGAAGACGACCTTTTGAAGGTACGGGCCTTCGACGACTACGCCGAGCGGTCGGGCTTCCTGCAAGGCACGGTCACAAACGCGCTCTCGCGCCTCTACGCGGCGCAGAGAGCTGCCGCGCGCGAACACGTGGCGTAACGGGCGCCATCGCGCCTGCGCGCGATAGAGAGGCCGTAGAAGGCGTCGCGGCACGTCGCGCGCTGTGCGCGGAAAGTTCAGGCACGTCGCCGGCGCTAAAAAGGATGACGGGCGTCAAAAAACGAGGTTAGGCCCGACGCCGGCGTAGAAACGCATGACGGGCCGTTTCTGGCGAGTGTGCGCAGAGTCAAACTCAAGAATGTAAGATGGTCGTATCGCGAAACGCAAGAGTCGTATCGTGGAGCGAGATGCGTCGCGAATCAGGTACGCGCGTCGTTGCGCGTATCGTTCGCGCGTATCGCGCGTATCGCGCGTATCGTCCCCGAAAACCCCCGAAAACCCCCGAAAAACCCCAAAAACCCCCGATTACTCGCGCTCACGCGTCCTCGCGCTCGCGCTCGCGCTCGCGCTCGCGCTTCCGTTCTTCGCGCGCGTTCGCGCGTTCGCGAAACTGGGGATTGTATAATAATAATATAACGTAACGACGCGTTATACGTAACGAAGGGCACAACTTGAACACAATCCAACTCACGCTTGATATCGAATCCTGCGAATACGATTACCTTCCCGAAACGAATCGCGCGCTTGACCTCGTCGAATACGCGAACGATCTCCGAATCCAACTCACCGCCTGCGACGAATACGAAAACTCCGACATTCGCGTCGTCGCGATCGTTACCGACAATCGCGATCGCGACCCCAACTCGTATCGCGACGCCGCCGTCACGTTCGAATACGATCGCGACAACCTCGCGAATCGCGCCGTCCTCGAATACGTAACCGGCCTTGATTACGACGATCTCGACGACGACGACGACGACGACGACGACGACGACGAATAACGCGCCGCGAACGCGTTCGCGCTCCACGCGCGTTCGCGTTCGCGCGTCCTCGCGCTCGCGCGCGAAAAATAGGGATTGTATAATAATAAATATAACAACGCGCAACGCGCAACGCGCAACGCGCTCGCTCGCTCGCGTCTACGACGCTCGCGCTCGCTCGCTCGCGTCTACGACGCTCGCGCTCGCTCGCTCGCGTCTACGACGCTCGCGCCTAGACTAAGGAAGATATAATACTCTTATGGAAACGACGCAAAACTTCAAAACATTCACTCTCGACTTCGCATACGATACCGATACCTTCGCCGAGGCGTTGGACGAAATGCGCAGCGATTGCCCATACGCCGTCATTAACCCCACCGGGGAAATGGCAAATGGCTGGCCAGTCGTTGAAGCGGTCGTCCCGGCTGACCTGGCGCTTGAATTCATCACGCGCTACCACGGGGTTACCGCCGACGAAGCCCTAGCCCTTATGGAAGACTAAGGATTGTATAATGATCTCACAGGGTTGAAACGACCCACACCTTCCGATTATGGAAGGCCCCGGCCCGGGGTAAAAGTTTCAGGGCACCTATAATCTACGGATTGTATAATGATCTTGTACGCAACGACGAAGGGACAAAGAATGAATAAGAAATGGTGCTTATTGAAGGCAAGTGATAGCGGCCCAATGGGACGCGGTCAGAATGGCAAGAAGAAAGTTTACGAGGTTACGGTCACAGATTCAACCCTCGTTTGCGAGTGGGGCATGGCTGAGTTGGCGCGCCGCCAAAGCTCAACAATGGTCTACAGCAGCAACCAGGCAGCCTACGCGGCAGCAATCAATAAGGTTTATGCGAAGCAGGATGGCGGATACGAGATTGCTTACGCGGTCTAAGTAGATGATCAGCGGGAAGGCCGCGGTACCTCGAGCGAGTTCTTGGGCCAAAGCCTTCCCGGCTAATCTGCGGAAGATATAATATACTTATCAACGACGAAGGGAAACAAAGTGGATTATTCAAAATACGTCAAAGAAGAGTACGGTGCAATCGTTGGGCAAAAGATTGCCCAGGTGCGGCCACTAAGTGCGCAGGAGCTGAAAGACTTCGGTTGGTACGCGAACCCAAATGGTGGAATACCAATGGTCATCATTCTTGAAAATGGAGCGGCCCTGATCCCATCGCAGGATCCTGAAGGAAATGGACCCGGCCACATCTTTCTTGAAAAAGTAGTGGTGGTTGCCCCTGCTTAGTTTTCTTAGGATTGTATAATGATCTTATGAACAACTACAGCGACGAACGAATTGAAGAAATGATGTACGGCGAGATTCCAGAAGATTACCCGGAGGAGTAGCGCGCGCCGGCGCTACCGCCACGCGGAACTTAAGAAGATATAATACTCCTATCAACCTAAACAAAAAGGACGAATATGACAACTACTAAAACAACTGGTGCCGCAGTCGCGGTTCTCACGCTCGGAAGCACTGTGCAAGTCTGGGTGGCTTCGCCAACCGGCGACTCATCAGACTCACACATCTTTGACATTCCAACAACGTCTGAAGCCCACGCTCACACCGTCGCGAACACGTGGCGCGCGGCTTGGGGCCTGCCGCTGGAAGATGCGCCGCTCGAGTTTTAGTCTCTCGCGGTCAAGCAGCGCTACTAAAGAAGATATAATAACTATATACCCGCTACGAAAGGACGAATATGAACACAAAGTATCCAGAAATTGAGGTTGAGCTCGTTGGCCAAGATGGCAACGCCTTCGCGGTCTTAGGTGCGGTGCGCAAAGAACTTCGCCGCAACGACGTCAGTGACAAGGAGATCAAAGAATTCTTTGACGAAGCGACTGCGGGCGACTACGACCACCTGCTTCGTACGGTAATGGAATGGGTTACGGTCTTCTAGCTCAGGAAGATATAATGATCATATCAACGATGAAGGGATGAACATGCGAGTAATGGAAGTATTCACAGAAGATGGTTGGTGGCACGTCGACAGCGTAGATGACGCGCAGACGTTGGAGTTGTTCGGGACGACAGTTCTCCCGACTCCGTGGCCAGACACGATTGAAGCGGACGTGGTCATCTCGATGCTTCGAAAGATCAACTTAGGCAAGGCAGTCAAACTTAGGAAGATATAATGATCTACATGGGAACGACAAAAGTGATAAACAAATGGAGCGACGCGGACAAGCAGGCGTTTGCCGATAAAAACATCTTGCGGTCGAAAAAGGTGCCAAACAAAAAGCGCATCACGTCGCGAGAAGCGTGCCGCCGAGGGCGGTGGGTGTGATCGCGAGCCTTGGCGAAAAGGACGCCATACTTCACGTATGGGTCAACAGCAACGCGGCGAGCAAGCGCACGCGGAAAAGAATAAAAGAATGCGGACCACTGTTTGAGTTCATCAAAAACGAAAACCGCGATGGAGAGATCCTGTTGCGGTCAGAGAAGACTGGCTGGTTCGGCTGGCTTCCACTGCGTGAAATAGGGTTCCAGTTGATCGCGGGAGAGTTGGGTAGAGCCACAGTCGAGAAAGAGAAAGAAGACAAATGAAAAAATATCTAATTGCGGTCGCGCTGCTGGCGTCGACAATTGTCCCGGCCGCTCAGTTGCGCGCCGATGGCACGGAAGCGTGCAGCGCTGAAACAGCGATGATGCGGCCTGTTGACGTGGCTGCCGGCGTTCCGATTGAGATTGTCGGATCGCAGGTCACGCGCACGGAAATGGCGAGGCTGTGGGAAATTACGACAACGCGGCGCGATGCGCACGTGTACCTCGGAAAGGCCATTGGCGCCGGTCAGAATTGGCTTGGTGCTTGCGAGTACCCCGGGCTCGGCATCTCAACAGGTTCAGGTTGGGGAATTGCAGACTACAAGACTGTCGTGCTGTGGGTCTGGGCCGCGGGTGTTGACATCACTGTCGCGCGCGAGTCTGTGTACTCGCTGATCACGGACGTCGTCCCGACCACAACCACGACCACCGTAGCTCCGACCACCACAACCACAACCATCCCTGCTACCACAACCACAACCATCCCTGCTACGACGACCACAGAGTACGCTGGGCCTACGGGCACAGAGCCGGCGGCAGCTCTAGCAGTTGCGGCTATGTCTCGGTCTTCTGGTACGGTGGCGACAGTCTCGCGGTCGTCGTCACCCGTTGCGCGCGTCGTTTTTGTCGCGCCGAGCACCACGACCAAAGCCAAAGCCATACCAAAAAAGAAAGCGAAAAAAGATGAACAACGCAGTCGAAGTCGGAAAAGGGTTTGTAAGGCTCGATGGATATCTTGCCGATGATCTTTCAATGATCTGAAGAATATATAATGACTGTATAAGCTCGAACAACGGAGGACAAAATGAAACAAGCGCTAGTTATCACGCCGGAAGGCGAAATGTCAAAGATCGACATCGCAACTGATGCTCTTGAAAAACTGCAAGGTGCGGTCGATGGCTGGGTCCAGGCAGTGGACCTTGACAGCGAATTTACCATGTGGTGCAACGAAGAGGGAAAGATAATCGGACTCGAGCGTAACCCGTTCGCTCAGTACATGTGGGACAAAGTTTTCGGTGCGGGAACAGACTTAATTGTCGGAACAGTGGTTATCACTGGAGGAACTGACAACGATGGTGAAACAATCGGTCTTACAGACGATCAGGTCAGTCTGCTAGGACTAAAGAATATATAATGATCTCATCAACCAAACAACAAAAGGACAGAACATGACAAAGGGAACAGTAGCAGCAGCGTACGCCGAAGGAAACACAGTACAGATCTGGACAAGCTCACCTACGGGAGATTCGTCAGACTCACAGGTCTTGCAGATCCAGTGCTTGAACAACGACCAAGCCGAGGCCATCGCTCAAATGTGGCGCGCGACATGGAACATTCCTTCTGAGTTTTCTTTCGCAAGTTAGGAACTCAGGAGAGTATAATAGCAATATCAACAACACGAGGAGAACAAAATGGAATTTACTATTGGTATAGATAACGCGGTCATCGGTTGCGTGTGGGCACTAGTGGTGTTTCTCATCGCGGGGTTGGCCATAACTCGGAAGAGTAAGTAATGCGGGAGGTCGCGCTGGTCGCAATTCCGATGATAGTGCTGTTTTGCTGCACTCGGCCGCATGTAATTGACGAGGCCCGGCGAGTCATCGCCTGGAACAAGTTGATGGCAACGCGCAAAGAATACGATGACAGCCTCGACATGCGGGCCTCTCGGTCACGACATCCGACAGCGGTACGCGTCAAGCGATAAACTGAAGAATGTATAATAACTTCTATACACAATAAGGAGAGACAGTATGGCGCACTTCAGTGAAAAGGTACTCGATGCGATGGGCAGCCTCGGCGACGAGGTTAAAGCCTTCGGGATCGAGAAGGTTGCGGAGGCCGGCGGAATGAAGCCGCGAATTGTCAAAAAGTTCCTTGTTGACCCAATGACAGTGAAGAACTCTGAAATAGCAAAAATTAGAAAAGCCGTCGAAACCCTGCGGGTATAAGACAACAAACGTAAGGACGCAACCATGAGCATCGCAAGTGAAGCGGTGGCGCGTCAGATCGAGCATGGGGTATACGATCATGACATTAAAAATATAGCCAAAGAAGCTAGCCAAAGACTAAAAACGATCCGAGAGGCGCAAACGACAGCCAAGTTCGGTATGGGCGACGCGGTCGAGATCAACTCGCTATGCGGTACGCAGTACCTGCATGGGCAACGCGGTGTTGTTGTCGGCAAGTCGCGCGTACGGCTAAAGGTACAGCTTGACGAGCCGACTGGCAGATTCGTCCGGTACATCGACGGAAAAGCGCACTCAACGCCGATCAATGTTCCGCCGAGCATCGTCGACCGTGTAGAATAGAACTATGACAACGATCGTTGCGGTACAAGGTGCACACTGGGCCGTCGTAGGGTTTGACTCCCGTGTAACTGAAGAGGGCGGTCGTGCATACACGCTTGGACGCGGTTCAGCAAAGGTCATGAAGAATGGCCAGTACTTGCTAGGCGCTGCAGGTGATGTACGCGCAATAAACATTCTTGCCTACGCCTTTGACCCACCTAAGGCACTCGACTTGGTCGGAATCCGGCTTGACAAGTTCATGACAAGCAAGTTTGTTCCTGCGCTTCGTAGCTGCTTTGAAGACCATGGGTACGCGGCGAAGGAAACAAAAGAGCAAGCGCAGCACGGTTCCGTTGTGCTTGTGATCGTAAATGGGTCAATCTACGAAATAGGCGAAGATTACGCGTGGGTACGCGATACGACAGGAATTTACTCGTTCGGGTCTGGTGGTGACTACGCGCTAGGCGCGATGTACGCGACTCACGGCGATACTATTTCTGAACTCAATCTCAGTCAAGTCCAGAAACTCGTACGGGACTCACTGCACATCGCGGCAAAACTAGACCCAGGGTCTGGTCCGCCGTTTCACGTGATGAACCAATCAAAACCAGCAACGTAAAGACGGAGGAATACGAAATGACGTACACTGCAATTGAGTGGGCGGCCGAGGCTGCTTGCGCAGGGAAGACAGAAATGTTTTTCCAAGAGACGATGAAAACGATCGTCGACAAGGCGAAGAAAATTTGTAACTCATGCGGGGCTAAAGAGGAGTGTCTTCAGTACGCGCTAGAAAACAACGAGCGTGGCGTCTGGGGTGCGACGACTGAACGCGAACGTCGGCAACTTCAAGCTCAAATGGCTGCGGTAGGCTGATGGAGCGTAGGCTGATGGACATCAGTGTGGGTGTCAACATGCGGGGAATGTGCACAACATGCAATAAAAAGTCGTTCCGATGGGCAAAGTGGATTCACATCGAGGAATGGCACAGGAACCATAAGTGCGTCGATGGCGCGCTCACTTACAAAAACGGATACAGGAGAAAGTACATGGATGGTTCGACTGAACAACTGGCTACGCTACAAGAGGTTGCCGACGACCTGTACCGTGCCTTGGTACAGATGAAAAGCAGACGCGGCATTGACATAGACGACGCGGACCTCGTCATCAGCGCGTTAGAAAGCTATGAAAATTACGCTGCGCGATGAGTAATGGTACATCGCCGGTGTACGCTATGTAGTATTGTCGCAAGTCTAGCGTTCTGCTTCTGCGGGTAAATATTGGCTGAAGTACGCATAGCTACTGCACGTGGAGGTTTTATGAGCGATGATACACAAAAAGAAAAGCCGAAGTCAATAAAGTGGAAGTGCAAGGTGTGCAGCAATACTGTTATCATGTACATTCAACCTTCTGAGCCGCCGACGTGCAACAACAGAAAGCACCTCACCAAGTCAGTCCCGATGGAGCGCGTATGAGATGTGTGGCTAAAGCTGGGGCTGTCTTTGTTGCGGCAGCGGTCGTCACGTACTATGCAGTCAAGGCGTGGTTCATGACAGAACCTAAGCCAAAAAAGAATCCGGTCGACAGCGAACCGACCACCTTGCTGGGTACGGTACGTCCAAATAGCCGCTCGGTATATCATTATGACCCTACTGAGCAGGAATATTTGTAGAACTGTACTTTTCAGTAGTAGAGGTGTATAATGATCTTCAAGCACGCGGTGCTTAAGAATGCCTGAAAAGGCTACGCATAACATAAACCACAGGAATAAGGAGAGACATTATGTCTACAGAGTTGACACCACAGGTTGCCGGAGAGCTATACTCTAGCGGCCAAACAGTTATCGAAGTTGCCCGTGCGCACGGCATGAGCTACGGCCAAGCTCGCAAGCTTATTGCGTCGAGCGGTGTGCTAATCCGCGACGCTTCATCGCGTCTCAAGGGTCGCGCCCGCCCGGCCAAGTAGTGCCGGACTGGATGTTCAGATTCCGTAACACGGTCTGGACTGCGGTGATGGCTGTCATCTTTGGCGCCACTGCCGTAAGTCTGGCCTTTGCGGGCTGTAGTTCTGAAATTGTGTATAGTTTCGGTGTTTTTGGCTTAATTTTTGCCATCTTGACACCGAAATAGCAAGCATCTATCAAAACTAGGGAATGTATAATAACTATACACCGCAGCGTCTGCCCACCCCCCGGGCAGGCCTTGCGGTTGTAAGTCACACATAGGAGAACCAATGGACGCAGAATCAGCCGAAGTATTCAAAGTCACTGTCAAAAACAGTCAAGGCAACCCTATCGTCTCGTACGTGCTTCCGAAAGGCAAGCAAAGCTACGTTAGGGCAATGACAGAAGAGTACGGTGCCGCCACTATTGAGCCGATGATGATGGCAGACTTGCCTGAAGGAGTAGTAATAGACCAATGATGATCTGGATAGAACACCTGCGTATCGATGGTGGTCCAACCACTCCAGAAGACGACAAGCGCGAACTGCGCAGAATCGAAAAGCTAGATGCAGATGCAAATGAACGCTACATGCGGGACTTGCTCGGCGATGATGAATACGAAGACTGGGATAACGACTAGTCTTCAACCGATAAATAAACGACATAACGACAAACAGGAGACAACATATGTGGGTATTCACCCAAACAGGATATATCAGCGTGGTAGACAAAGGCCAACACGCCGGCTACCTCACAGCTCGCTCACGCGATAAGCAGTCACTAGCCATTCTCAGCGAGATCGCGGACTCACCAATTGAGTTCACTCCAATGGCAGACTATCAGTACCGCACCGTGGTCAAGCGAGAGCACCTTACCGAGTTCCTAACTCAGCAGGTCGAAACTCTCAACTACTCTAATTTCAAAGATCAAATTTGGGACACTCGCGGTGATGATTTCCATCATGCATGCGGTGATGTCTGGGTCGCAATGAATGCAGTCAAAGACGAGGAAGCGCAAGAATGGTACGCGAACGCTTACGCTAAGCGTGCCTCCTTGCGTAAGTAAGTATGGCTAAGCGTCAGTATGACTGCGGATACTGCGGTCAATTATTTCCAACGATTACAGACCACATGATCCACGTATCTCGAGTGCACGACGATGGCTACAAGTCAAGAGGCGAGCGCCTTCTTCGTACACTGGCGTGCTGGCGCTGCGCCGAGCAAATGGCGCCACCGAACTATGAATGCAAGTGCGGATTCATACTTCCAAAAAACTGGGTAAATGGCCAACTAACGCCTGACGACAGTCAAGACTAGAAAAAGACCTTACTCAGGAAGATATAATAATCGTACAAGCAATAACGACAAAAGGACAAACAATGAACGTTGAAGCATGGCTCATAGAATCAGACACACAGGAATTACTGAGTGTTGGCAATACTCAAGCTGTTCGCAGCAAAGAGTCACGGGTACTGGCTCTATTCACATTAGGCAGCATCATCATCAGCGGTCCTCTCATGGTCATTGTTCAAGCTTACGATGGACAAGATAGGAATCTAGTAATAACTTTGTTCGGGCTGATCTGTGCCGGGGTGATCTCAATGAGTGCCTACGCTACGTGCAGCTCGTACCGCCAATACCGCACAGCCGCAAAACGTGCCGCCAAACTGCTGGCAGGCCTTCCAAAACTGAAGGAGATCTAATGGACACAACATTGATACCGGCGAGTGAGAAACAAGAAAACTTTATTCGTGACCTGCTCGCAACGCGAGTGCTTGATCAGGCGTATGCGGATGAGCTGCTAGATCGTCTCGAGTCAAACACACTTGACAAGACGTACGCGAGTCAGGCGATTGACACGATGCTCAAGGCGCCAAAGCAAGCAGGAACATCGCCATTTCAGAAGCTGTTAGCTACGGTGCCTAAGTCAAAGTACGCAGTAACAGCAGAAGAACTTGAGTTTACCAGCGCCGATGACAGCTTCAAAGACACAATAGTCTTTCTCGAGGTTCGTGAATTCAAAGGCACCGTGTACATGCGCCAACTTCATGGCTCACTCGGTTCTTTTGTCCGGTCAAAGCTGAGCAAGAACAGTATCGAGGCGATCATAAAGGTCATCGCAAAAGACCCGTATGCATACGCACGGCTATTCGGTGAACACTTCACCTGTTGCGGTTCATGTGGAGCCACACTTACAGACGATCGCTCGCGCGAACTGATGCTCGGACCTGAGTGCCGTAAGAAGTTTGAATACTCTGGAATATAGAATGGTGAACATGGAACGCAAACTAAATCTGACAATCGCGGCAGTAGTTGCCGGAACTGTGCTATTTGGAGTAGCGCTCTACAACAGCGAAAAGAAGGCTGCAAAGTTTGAATGCGCAGCCAATGGGCTTGCGGTTATTGTTGACTATGACTTCAACAACACATTATCGGCCATTGGAAAAAACTACTGCACAGGCAATGTTGTTGCCGCGGTTGATGCGATGTACGAGAAGTACGGCCACATTCTGTACCCAGGGCAGATCATTCACCTGCCATAGGCGCGTGCAAGGACTCAAATGAGCGACTCATCGTGGACATGGCTGCTCTTTGTTATGGAAATTATCGGTGTTACCGGGATGTTCTTTATTGGGCGAATGAAGTGGTGGGGATGGGCAATAGTCTTAGCCCACAGCATACCCTGGTTTATTTACAGCATTACCCACAATAAGCCCGGATTCATAGCCATGTCGCTCATGTGGTGGTGCACAAACTTTTACAACATGCGGAAGTGGCGCAAAGCACCTACACGGTGATAGTACAAGGTATAATCGCGTACATGGCAAAGAGTATGATGGAGCGCCTTGCGATGCTCCCAGAAGTTGAGCGGCAAGCAATCCTCGATGGTATTGACATGGACGCTCTCGTATGGGACTGGAAGGCCTGGGCAAGACCCGAGCAGATGCCGCCAAGCACCGACGACTGGGCGATATGGCTTTATCTCGCAGGACGAGGTGCGGGTAAGACAAGAAGTGCTGCTGAGTGGATACGCGATATGGCAAAGCGCTCTGATCGCGGTCAACTACGTTTCGCCCTAGTTGCGCGTACCGCTGCTGACGTTCGTGACGTCATCGTTGAAGGCGAGTCAGGTATCATTTCTGTATCACCGCCGAGCGAGCGTCCGCTATACGAGCCGTCAAAACGACGACTTACTTGGCCCAATGGAAATACCGCAACGTGCTTTACGGCTGATGAGCCTGACGGACTTCGTGGACCACAATTTCATTACGCCTGGGCAGACGAGATTGCGGCGTGGCGTCAATCACCTGATGCTGCTGGTATGACCTCGTGGGACAACTTACGCGTTGCCTGCCGCTTGGGTGCATCACCTCAAATCATCTGCACCACTACGCCAAAGCGAGTACCGATGCTGTACGCGCTGCTCTCTGAAGCAGAGAAGACTGGCCGTGTTGTCATCTCGCGAGGGTCGACACTCGACAACGCTGGCAACCTCTCAGCAACATACCTGGACGCAATCACAGGCGTATACGAAGGCACACGGTTAGCTGCGCAGGAGCTATACGGTGAGATGCTTTCAGACGTTGAAGGAGCGCTCTGGACAATTGATCTGATCGAGCGTAGTCGTGAATCAGCCAACCCCGTCGGAACGCCATTGAGAGTAATAGGCGTTGACCCGTCAGTCGCTGAGAACCCACGAGACGAATGCGGGATTGTCGTATGCGCATCGACAGGCCATCGAGACCTATACAAGCGTCAAGCGTGGATACTCGAGGACGCATCACTACACGGTTCGCCAGACCAGTGGGCCAACAAGGTGGTTGACATGGCTCGTAAGTGGGGTTGTCCGGTCGTTGCAGAAGTCAACCAAGGCGGAGCGCTTGTGAGAAAC
>Ga0181356_1000395_pt1 | contig 18553 bp, 31 predicted proteins | sample Fa13VDMM110SN_FD_130104 | JGI IMG/M metagenome (GOLD analysis project Ga0181356, IMG submission 130104) | Freshwater viral communities from Lake Michigan, USA - Fa13.VD.MM110.S.N | ecosystem: Environmental > Aquatic > Freshwater > Lake | place: USA: Michigan | collected 2013-09-24 | reverse complement strand
TAAGGTATGAATACGACTTGCGATGTAGACGGGTTGTCTGCAATGATCGTGATCTCAGGATCTCCATCTGCGATTGATGAGAACCTTTTTCCAACAAAAGACTTTTTCGCATCATCAGTCATACTGACATCTTTGAAGTTGTCAGGAATATTCCTGCGTATGGGACCGGCGAGCGCGTCGTCACGCACTTCATCAAGTCGTGCGCTTGATCTCAATGATTCTCTGATGAACATGCGAATAGTTGTCTTGTTCATAGATCATTCCTCGATGTTGTATAAATATCACGCATCATCGAGTGTGACAATCTGCAATGCCTGATGCTGCCCAACTTTCTGGCTTCATCTTGCACATGAAACCCGCAGATTTTGCATAACCTGACAGCTGGTCAGCGAGACTGTATGAGGCATGCCCTTTCTTTGAGTTGACATCAAGGTGGATCTCGATGTTCTCTGATGGGAATGTCTCTGACAGCTCTAACGCTATCTCGACGGCGTATTGTGCCTCCTGCATGAGGCGCGTGTGAGGATACTTGCTCAACTTCATCGGCTCGCGCCGGGTTCTCACAAAGTATCTACCGCCGTTTCTCTTGTTCTCGTCGTAAAGGCATATCACATTTGCGTATGTGCAGATGCCCCCGTCTATGTTGCTATCACTGCCTACAAATAGCTTACCGCCCGACTTGACGTGGGCGGTAATCTTTTCAAGGAGATCGTTTCTTGAAGTCTGATGACCATGTGCTGTGTGCCATCTATCATCGATGTGCATCACCACCTCATATCATCAATTATCCCTTCTGTAAGGCATTCTTAAAGGCATTTGGGAAAAGTTCCTTGTGTCGACTGTAAAATCTAGTCCAGTCAGCGTCAAGTATGTAAGTCACTGCGTGGTCTGTCTCAGACCTGACACCTCGACCTACAGCTTGAACGATCGTCTTGATCGTCTGCATTGGGTACCACCAGGACCAGCGATGCATCCGCTTCCTGACCAGCTTGTCACCCAGTGATGGGTAGGGGACCTTCAGGAGAATCTGGAATCTTGCTAGGTCATCACGAAGATCCACACCTTCTGACATCGAGGGTGAGACGAGGACAGACGGCTCCTTGGACGCGAGGTGCTTTTGAAGCGCCTCTTCTCGATCGTGGCTGTCGTGGAAGATGAGACGATTTGACCTGATGTGCTTTCTTAGGTAGTTGGCGACCTTGAAGGAGTGCGCGTGGATTATTCCCTTCTCACCCTTGTGCTCCTTTAGGATCTCCTTGACAGCCTCGACCATTTTGGGTAATGTTTCATCGATGTGGTCCTGCGACATATTACCAATTGGAAAGACCATGATGGGCCTGTTCTCAACAGGAAAGGGAGATTCCTTTGTGATAGTCGCATAATGCGCCGTAGGAATCCCAAGTGACTCTGCAAAAATTGTGGGATTGATGACCGTTGCAGACATCATCAGGACCCGTTCACCCAGCTTGAATAGGACGCTCTCAGCGAAGGGTGAGACATCGATGGGCTTGAATGTGATCTTCCCACCGGACTTGCCCACTGGGGGCAGTTGATCAAAGACCCAATTGTCAGGTGTGTAGACCTGAAGGAATGTTGTAACCTTGTCTGCGTGAGATTTCAAATTCTCATAGCGGCGTGAGAGGTCCGCGTATTCTTTCTCATGCCCTTCAAGGTTCTTGAAATCTGCAACATCCTTTTGCATCTCAAGGACGACCTTGTTCACCTCTAGCTGATAGGTCTCCTTGATCCACTTCATCGCCTGTGCAGGTGTGCTCACCTCAGGCCACTCAAGCCCTAAGCCGTGAGCGATCTTATCAGAGATGGTGATCTCGATAAAGCGTGAGAGCTCAGGGTCAGTGTTGTGACACTCATCGATCACTAAAAGTGGGCGCTTCGTGACCTTGTCACCGTAGTTTGCAGCAGTGAGTGCGTATGAAAAATTCGTGACAGACTCGGGTGAGTCTAAGAAATCCTTCCTCGCGCGCTTGTAGACGCAGCTGAACATGCAATTCTTGTAGAACTTTGATGCCTTATCGGCTGCCTTGAGCATTTGCATACCCTCTGAGCAGCTGACTTTCTTGAAGTGAGAGCACTTGTAGTTTGTCGCAGATTTGATCTCTCTCATGGTACCCTTGGTCCCACCAAAGTCACTGCAGTACTGCTCCTGCAGGATCTTTTGAGTCGTTAGGAACCACGCGCCCTTGCCTGCATCTTCCGCGCGCGGCGTATTGGCATCAAGATACCTCGCGACAGTCACGGCGATCGCTGATTTTCCGATACCGGTTCCAAGATCGGCGATCACAAAACGCTTGTTATCCTCAATGTATGACTTGAGGATGAAGTTGATTGCCTCTTCCTGCTCAAGGCGTGGCTCCTTGAACGGAAAGTATCCGATCCAGTCTTGCTTTGTGATACTCACTTAGGCCCTTCCTGTGTGGAGTCATACCAGGTAGGAACCTGGGTGTATTTCCATTTTGCGAACCTGGACTTCTTTTCCCTGTAATAATTCTGATATGATGCGACAGGGTCACCTGTGATCTTACAGTCATCTGGCATGCAGATCTGAAATGGAGTCAAGCCGCCCGCCGTTTCGAAGGCGGGCGGCTCATTTGCGCTTAACCAGCGGTGAGTTGTGAGACACTTGTGATCTTTTCCGTAACGCTTTCGGTACTCATCACAGAGTGCAAGTCCTAGCTCGCTGTGCCACCGATAATTTTCCCTAGTGCGCTGTGTCCACACGGTGCACGGGTGTCCTGTGTGTGTCATCTTCCACGGCGGCTGCTTATCTAGCGGCACATGTGCCTTGAGCCACTCCTGCATGTTTCGCTGGCCCTTGATGAGTGGAGGATTTAAAGTGTTCCTCCACGCAAACCAGTGCGCTGTGCAGAGCATCTGACCGCTTTCAAGTATCATCTTGACGACATGCTTATCACAGTGATATGCAGCAGCCTTGATAGGATCAGCGTCTAAGACGAAGATGTTCACTTTTCACCTTGAATGACAGTTTCTTACGCGAATTGATCGTCGAGCTTGATTTCAACGATTGTCCATGCTTGGGATCCATTTGGTAAGTCGATCTCGATGGAATCACCAACCTGATTACCAGCAATAGCAAGACCCATAGGAGACCGTATGCTAACATCATTTGGCTCCGTAGATTCCATTTCTCCGACGAGCTTGAAGGTCTTTGTCTCGTCGGTGTCATCGTTTGTCATCGTCACAAGTGTGCCGTAGATGACCTTGCCCGTAAATTTGACATGTGTCACAACGTCAGCAGACTTTAGAAACTTTAGAAGTGTATTGATCCTCGTCTCAAGATTCTGCTGCTGCTGCTTCGCATGCATCAACTGATCGTTTTCCTCGTTGTTCGAGTGATCACGAGCTGCGGCAACTTCAGGAATCATGACATTGATTAGTTCATGCTGAAGTTGCCGCAGCTGCGTGTGAAGTCGATCGTGTGTCTTCTGTGAGATCTTATTCTTCACGCGCCTTCCAGGATGTTCAGGATGTTGTCGAGCTCCGCGTTGTCGACGTTCTCGCGCATCTTGACAATCCTCATGGCGGCCTTGAATGCCTTGAGATCAAGCTTTTCCTTGTACTCCTCGAGGAGAGCCTTGCGATCCTCCTGGAGGAGCTTGATCTCGTTATCAATGGAAGTAACCTTCTCAACAAGTTCCTTTACGACGTCCTTTGTCACATTCACTCCTTTTGAGTTGAGCTAACTATAACACACAAATGTGTGTTTTACACACTAAGAAAACTCTTCACCTTCATCATTAACGATGAATTCCTGACGTTCGACACCATTATCATCGGTGTATGTCCCCAGCGTGACTTCTGGGTCCTTCTCAATGACGACCTTTGCCGCTGCGAGCATGTAGAGCATATTCATGTATTCTTCTATATCAATCGCGACAGAGACATTACCGAACCTAAGGTACACCTGCTTTGTCTCAGGGTCATATGCGCAGCTATCCATGTTTTTTCTCCTGAGAGTACCTATCTCCCATTCTTTAACATGTCGTAGATACCTTCCTGGAAGCGAGGATCCTTAGCGATCCTCTTTCGAGTCTCGTCGTCGGCGGTGACTCCGTATGCGGAGCACACATCTTGTGCGATCTTATCCAGCGCATTGACGAGTATGTGACGCGCCGCCGAGTGGTTCATCTTGAACCCGCGCTTTTTCATCTCTGCGGCGATCTCGTAGTAGCCCATGCCACCTTCAAATTTTGCAGCGGTCGAGTAACCGTGCTCAGACTTATGACCCTTAAGGCGAGGCATCACTCCTCCTCTGTGTAAAGTCGTTCAGCAAAATCTTGCTCATTCATGACATCAAACACGCCAAACCTCAGCCTGAGAACTTGTTCCTCCCGGGCGGTGAGATTAGCTAGGCAGCTCTTGATCGCCGCAAACACCTTGTTGTAATCCAAGTGCTCATCAGGTGAGACCGCCTTCTCATCGAGGATCGTGTCAGACACCTTCTTACCCGGTGAGTCAGGCACTTCTGCGTCTATCGAGATCAGATGACGCATGTTATAGCCCATCGTGATGTCTTCGACCAGACTCAGCGACACATTGAGGATGTCGGAGATCTCCCGGTTTGTGGGTTTCTGACCCATGTCATCCTCGTATTCTTGGATCAAGGTGTTCACCTTGTATGCAAGCGATGACATGTGCGAAGGTACCCTGATGTCTGACGCACTGTCTGTGACGTGTCGCCTGACTGCCTGTTTGATCCACCAGGATGCATATGTGGAGAACTTGAATCCCCTCCGCCAGTCGAAACGATCCACAGCCTTGATGAGGCCCACATTGGATTCCTGGATCAGGTCCTCCATGTTAGATCCTGTCCTGTGATAGCGCTTGGCGATTGAGATGGCCAGACGAAGATTGGACTCAATCATCCGATGACGTGCCTCGATGTCACCTGCTTCGATGCGCTTTGAGAGAGTGATCTCCTCCTCATGCGTCAGCAGTCGAGATCTCCCGACATTCTTGAAATAGATGCCCATCATATCGTTCATCGAACGTTGCTCCTACCCCTATTATAGTATCGTTTGTTTTATGCGCACGCGAAAATGGCGAGGCCGTTAAAATCTTGGCCTCGCCACTTGCAAGGAATCTATCGAATCTCGATCTTGCGCGCAGTTTGATTCACATCTTTCTTGATCGGCAGCGACACCTTCAAGATTCCAGCGTCGTAAGCCGCCTCGACAGCGTCGACATTGATCGCTTTGTGAAGCTTCCAGGCTCGTTGGTACGATTGATGACTGAACTCCTGCATATCGTAGTTGTCATCTGCCTTTGATCGACTTGCAGAGATGAACAGCATATTCTGGTTTGTCTCGATGGCGATGTCATCTCGACTAAAACCAGGAAGCTCGACCTCAAGATCAAGGCACGTGTCGGAAGATTTGACATTTGCACGAGGAACCCGATAGTCTGGATTTTCGCTCTGAGCGACTGCCATGAGACTCTTCATAATCTCATTTGTGAGTTGATCGTTACAGAACCAGTTGACCATGATTTCTCCTTAAAGGATCACACATCTTATAGGCTCTCCTGCTAGAGAGAAAACTGCTACTGGCGCTTTTTCTCAAGCCACTGTGCACGTAAAAGACGGATCTCATGCTCGCGCTGGATGTAGCACAGATCTTCCTCAAGGCGGTGTGTATCTGCCTTGTTCCTGCGCGCGTTTCGAATGCGGTCATTGATAACATTCAGGATGTGCTCGATCTCGTGATTTTCCTTGACAGATAGATCATCAATCGTTCCAATATTCAACTTGAACTCCTTGCCTTGTAGCATAGTAATACTACCATTTGAACACCTGCTTTTACACAGGATTTCTTACAATGAGAAACTTTTTGACCGATGCACCGATCGCCTTTTCGAGGCCCGGAATGTCACACTTCACATTGACAACAACACTCGACATGTTATTGATCTTTTCGATAGGTCCGTAGTCGATGAGTAGATGTTTCTTGTAAAGCATCTTGATTGCGAGATCTAAGATTTCTGGACTACCTGAAATAAGTTGCCTGATCATTAGATGATAATTTGATTACCCTTGAACACGACAGGGCGCCCACCAAGCTTCGTGACCTTGACAATCTTGACACCCTTCAGGGCTCTGATTGCCTTGCAAAGTCTAATTAGATTGAAGTAGACGCTGCCAGGAACTGGAAGAAATTTGACATAGATGTCGGCGACAGTCCCCTCTGCAGAGGATCTTTCTACCTTGTCTGTCTGTCCGACGACTGCAACTGAGGGCAAGACTCGAACAAGCGTCATCATGTCAGGCACGTGCGCGTCCATTCCCATCTTGACAGTTATTTCTGCTTTTAGGATTCGAGATGCAAGATGCTTCTCACCTGCTTCTTTTACAATCATGGTAGGACATATCCCTGTCGATACATATCACCTAACTTCTCAGAGATCCTCGACGAGAGCACATCCTGCCGTAAGCATCATCCCAGCCGCCGACGCTGCGTTCTTGAGCGCGCACCTCACAACACGAAGTGGGTCTATGATGCCCATCTCCATCATGTCACCATACTGGTCCGTGTATGCGTTGTACCCGTGGCGCCTATCTAAATCCATCACCTTTGCAAGAACGACGTCTGCAACACCACCGCTGTTTTGAACAATTTGCTTGAGAGGTGCCGTGCAGCATGTCTTGACAACATGGTAACCTGCGTGGATCGAGTCATACGAGCCGGGAGGCACTGTTAGATCTTTACCAGCTCTGGCAAGTGCAACGCCGCCTCCTGGGACGATCCCTTCCTTCATGGCAGCCTGAGTTGCGTGCAGAGCGTCATCAACTCTGTCCCTACGCTCACGAAGCTCTGCCTCGGTCGCGCCTCCGACCCTTAGGACAGCAACACCACCTGCAAGAAGGCTGAGACGCTGCCTGAGGAAGACACGATAGTCCTCATCGGGCGATGTCTCGATGAGCTCTCTGATCTCCGCGACACGTGACGCACGCTTCTCCTCGTTTGACCTGCAACCAACGAGGATGGTCTCACTTCGAGAGATCAACGCCTTCGCACAGCTGCCTAATTCCTCTAGGCCGACCTGGTTTATCTTGTCGAGATCAGACGAGTGGAAAACTTCCGTCCCTAAAATCAGTGCAAGATCCTGCATGGTGTCGAATCTTTGCTCACCTAGACCCGGCGCTCTGATTGCACAGACCTTAAGTGCACCTCGCAGTTTATTCACGACGAGACCCTGCATCGCTTCCCCGTCGATGTCATCCGCAATGATCAGAAGCGATCTCTGCGCATTGAGAATTCGCTCAAGGAAAGGCGCGATCTCCTTGATTGAGTCGACGCGCCTATTCAGGATCAGGACGACAGGCTTGTCAAGATCACATATCATCTTGTCTTGATTGGTCACAAAATACGGTGAGAGATAACCCCTCTCAACTCTTGCGCCACTCACGACATTTAGACTGCTATTGAAGCCTTTGGCCTCCTCAACAGTGACGACTCCATCCTGGCCTACAGTCAGAATTGCATTTGAAATCAGCTTGCCGAGCGCCGTCTCGCCATTCGCCGAGACAGTTGCAACCTGCAGTATCTCATCATCAGATGTTACAGGGATCGATTGCGCCGTGAGGTTTCTCACAAGATCATCGACAGCGCGATCGATTCCTTTCTTGATATCTGTCGATGAGTAACCAGCCGCGACCATCTTGAGTCCCTCATTAAACATCGCCTGTGTGAGGACTGTCGCGGTTGTGGTTCCGTCACCTGCTTCATCTGCTGATCTTGATGCAGCTTCCTTGATCATCTGGACGCCTAGATTCGCGACCTTGTCCTTTAGATTTATTGACTTGGCAACGGTGACTCCATCCTTTGTTAGGATGGGATGCTGTCCGGGATTCTCAATGAGGACATTTCTGCCGCGAGGTCCCATTGTGACCTTAACAGCATCTGCGAGGACGTTCACACCCCGCAAGATCCTGTCTCGCGTCTCAGCATCAAAAAGTACAATCTTGTCTGTTGTCTCGGTTGTCATTAATCCCTCAAAATTCTGCGGTTAGCTGTTGTTGTCAAAGATGCTTCCGTGACACCGGGCAAGAGCCGCCGGGTGCCTGTCAAGACGTCTTCAGCAATGCAGACATCACCTAAAATTTTGACAATTTCTGACTGTTTGATGTGACCAGAGTCACGTAGATTTTGCGTCTTTGACGCTTCTAGTATTTTTTCCATGAGAACATTTTAGACACCTGAGCTGGCAAGTAAACAGGCAAACGACTTTGTGTAATTGCCCCACGCAGTATCATTGATCATGGAATAAAACTTGTGCTCTTTGAAAAGATCACGAACGGCAGTCATGTTTGGATTACCCGTTGTGATCTCGATGTTGCCAGCATCACCTGTCTTGAAACGAACCAGCGTCAAGTTCCTCTGGAACTGAGTGCTTAGGACAGGATCCTGCAGCACTTTGCTCATGAGGTTTGAGTCTGCGAGGACTTTCTCAGCCTTCTTGTCTGTCATCCCGTCGACTCTCGGGATGTTGTCAGTCTTATCACCACGAAGCGCCTTCCAGAGTAGATAGTCATAGGGAGCAGGCGATACGTACTCCTTCTTGACCGGGTTGAAGAGCTTGATTCTTCCCGTGTTGTCAAGAAGTTGAATGAAGTCCGTGTCTGTCGACACGATTGTGCACTCGTCACCGCCATGAACATCGACGCAGAGAGAAGCGATAGTGTCATCACACTCAAGGTGTGGATGTCGTGCGACATCAATTGGGAAGTGATTCAATGCCTCGATGATGATCTTCTTCTGTCGACGAAATTCTTCCATCTCGGCGTGCTTTGGTGTACCGGCCTCAATAACTCTATTTGCCTTGTACTCTGAGTCTACCGCAATCCTGTGTGCAGGATAACCCTCCAAGACGAGGTAGACCTTGTCAGGATTGGTCTCCTCAATCAGGGGCCGAAGCGACCTGAAGAAATTGAACATGATGTGGGAATCACCCATCTTCATGCCAAAACGAGCGCGGTGCATCAGATTGTAGCCATCAAGAAGCGCAACCTTCATCTTTGCCTCCTAAATCATTCTACGCTATTAGAATTTTCTCGCACGGGAGGTTGCGAAGCAAAATACAGCTTCTCAGTCTGTATTGTCTTCTCAATCAGCCTGTCAATGCTGGAAGTTGCATTTTCGACCATGAACGCTCTCAATTCATGCACACTTGTGTGAACAGATGCCTCTATGTCAGATAGATTCACCGTGCTGCCGTTCTTGCCAGGTAGCATGACGATGTAACTCGTCGACGTGTCTTCATGGTAGCGCTTTCGAACAACTTGTTCCACGACTTGAACAGGCACTATCTTCATCTCTTCGCTGATTAAGAGATAGACAACTTGACCGACTTCATATAGCATAATACACCTTTGCGCTTATCTTACTTAAAGGTGCATTTATTTACAAACGTAGCGATCAGGAAGTGAATGATTTGATTTGTGACTACATAACATAAAAGCACCTTTAGGCAATCCAAGCCTGAAGGCGCTTTTACATTGATTCGCAGAGATCTTAGACTTTAGCGAAATCCAGGTCCAAGGAACCCACGAGAGACTTTGCCCTTGCTGCTATTTGCAGGCTTTTTATCACCGTAGATCCAGCGTGAGCCACTCTCCATCTCATTGAGTATGTCAGAAAGCTCCTGGCGGACTGCTGATCTTATCTTACTTTCATTGAGACGCTTTTCACGCATGTCGACGAGAGCCTCCATGAGCTCTTCCTCGTCAACCTCGTAGACTGTCTCATCGTGCATGCCCTTATCGTGCATGCCCTTATCGTGCATGCCTTTATAGTGCATGCCCATTTCATACATGCCCTCATCGTACATGCCCTCATCGTACATGCCCTCATCGTACATCTCATCCATGTACAGTTCGTCCATGGGAGGCATAGCACCCTTTGCAGAAGGTACTGCTGGCTTAGGAAGGCCCTTTTTCATTGGAGGCGCGGGAGGACCTGGGCGGGGTGGCATTTTGGGGCTGACCGGTGCCTTTGCAGGGGGCTCGGCAGCTTCTTTCATAAGACCTGATCCAGATTTAGACTCGAGCCCTGCTAGGACTGCGATACGATCAACGTTGAAATGCATGTGAAGTTCTCCACAATTCGCTAATAACTATACTGTACTCGTAAAAAATTACGACAATTGTGATCGAATAATGTCAGTAATTGACTTGCCTTTCTCAGAAGCAGACTTGAGACTCTCAAGACCCAAGGCGCCTCTGACCTTATCGTATACATCGGACGAGAGCCCTTCCTTCAGAATTGCCATATCTGCATACTGGTGTAAGTCCCATTGCACTACAGGCACCTCCTCACCATCAGAACCGGGCTCTAACTCACCTGTCTCACGACTTTCAAAGACAAATAAGATTTTAGGCATCTCCTCACCCTCAGGCACTGGGATGAATGGAATCTTTGAGGACGATCCTCCGCCACCCTCTTCATACATCAATTCTGGAAACCACTTGCTCATTCTAACTCCTGATGTCCGATTATAGACACACAGTTCAGTAAGGTAAAGGTCATGCCTTAAAGACTAGCTCAACACCCGAGGATCTGATCGCTGCACCAAGATCACCCATCAGATCTTCTGCATATTTGTTAATAATGCCTGTGTACTTTATGTTGTCAGACTTTTCTGCTGTAGTTTTGCTGTAGCGATCATCGATGCCTTCTTTCAAGATTCCGTAGAACGCCAAAGCTTTTTCATTTGTGAGTGTCATCAATTGGATTGCTGCGACATCAAGCAGCGCTTTCTCCAGCAAAGGCTTCTCGCTCGCATCTATGTCTTCAATAGGGATTTGAATTACAGGTATCTTGAACCTAGACAAGCTGCCCGGGTATGTTCGTGAAGTCTCTGTGCAAAGCTTGAGAATATCTCTCACACGGGCCTCTACCTTGTCATTGAACTCAATGGCTGCGCTCTCAAGCTTTGTAGAATCTTGAAAGATGCTGTCATCCAGTTGCACATCTAGATTAAGACCATCCGCGCTGATAGACGCGATCAATTGCTTGGCAGTCTGAATGACCGTTTCAGATTCGATAACGGTGTCTTGATCGAACCGCGTCTTGATCTTGACTTCACTGATCTGAGAGCTTTCGTTTGCACCGACACCGGCGGCAGCGGCTCCGGCTCCGGCAGCGGTTCCGGCAGCTGCAGATGCTGCTGCGGCAAGTTGTTCAATCCTGCTGCCGATGCCATCGATTGCATTTTTAAGCTTCCAGCCAAAGATGCAAAGTGCGACGCCAAATATCGTCGTCAGCCAGCGTGAGGCTCCCTCACTGATATCTTTGATCAATTTTCCTTGGCTTAGCTTCAGATCCTTGTACTTTGAAGTGTCGATGCTATAGACGACTTCTCTAATCAGAGCCTTGATCACCATCTCCTGCGTGCTTTTTGATCTAGCCATCTTCCTCAACCTCGTCTAGGAGTCCTGATTTGAGGCCGTACCTGCGTCCTCTCTCGCGAAGCGCTCGTATGCTTTCCATCGCCTTCGTGATCGTGAATCTTTCCTTCCTGTCAAATCGCCCGAGTCCGCTCCTGATCACATCGAGATCATTGAGGATTTTATCCATCTCTTCGATGTAATCAAATGTTCCGTAGTTCTCAGGTTGTCTAGGCATGTCTAGATCACACCCATAAGCTTTTTGATCCTTGCCCTGTATGCCTCTGTGACCTGCTGCGGTGCGCCTACCTTAATGGGTGGTTCAATCTTGTCAGGTGATTTTTCAGGTGAGGAGACCTCAGGTTCCTCTTCTTCTGCCTTTGATGCCTTTTTAGCTTTCTCAAGCTCATCTTTGAATTTTGTGAGAATGTCATAGTCGCGTGGATCTTTGGCAGTGACTGGGTCTGCTCTGCTGTCCATGACTTCACCAACTGATCTGACCATGACGAGTAATGACGATGCCTCGGCGGGTGTCAATGTGTCAAAGTATGTTCGAAGCTTTTCCTCGACGTTGGTGTCCTTCGTAGACGGAACGCCTCTGAGCTTGTTGATAGCATCGATAAGCTCACCAAGCTTTGGCTGAATAATGTCAGCACCTGTCTTCTTAGGCTCAGGTGTTTGAACGGGTGCTGCCTGCTTTTCGGGAGCTGCATCTGCAGGTGTCGCGGGCGTGACAGGAGATGGAGGATCTTGCTCCTGCATGAACCGAGTCTTGCTTTGCTTGATATCAGCGGCAACACGAGCCTGCTGCGATTTTGCATCGACATCTGACTTCGCAAGCTGGACAGCTTCTTCGGCAAGAATCTCTAGGAACTTTCTGAGTTCACCTTGTGTCTTAACTCTTATCTTGGACATTATCTTTTATCCCACTTGATCCTGTTTTGCCACCGCTCTCTGTATAACCGGTTATACACACGCTGTGGCAGGTCCTCTTGACCCTGCTGGTGCTCCTTGATGACGTCTCTCTGCGCATCCTCACGAGCCACAATATCCTTCATGAACTTATCGAATTCGTACTTGTCATCACTCATAAGACACCCTTTTAGTCTAATTATCACGCTTCAGGTGAATGAGCAACATCTCATGCATCGTGTCACCAATCATGAGGGGCTCATAACCTACTGTGATTACATGACCTTTCCCTATGACATTATTGTCAAATTTGACTTCACATGTGAGCTTCTTTGCCTTGATTGCTCGAACCACAGACTCACGTGTTGAGAAGAGCAGACAGCGCAATGATGTCTTATCACTGACAAAAGAGTACAGGTCGAATCTGAGCTCTTCACCGTCAATGTTCAAGGTTGCTTCTGATATATCACCAGTCAACTGTCCAGTCGAAACGATATCTCTCAGCGAGTCGCTCATCATTATCGTCATCATCTACCTCACTTTCTACGGGAACATACGTCGTATCAATATACAGCTCGTCTGCCATCTTTGATAGGCGCAAGTCCTGTTCTGTGACATCATTTAATTGGTGTGTGCATGTTGTCACGGTTACCTGATCAGGCTTGACAACAAGCTCAGGGTGGTGTTGTATTTGATTGACATAGACCATCAGATTTTGCACGAACTGCATCACCTGCTCGTAGCTATCAAAAAAATACGTTCTCGCGATTCGATTGGGCTTTTCAAGCTGTATCCACTCTGACTTTTTGGGAATGATAGGAAGGTTTGACTGCTCATTCAAAATGCGGCTACCGCTCCGCTGATCTAGAAAGTACAGTGTTCGCATGCTACCGCCTCGTCTTTCTTGTGGGTTCAAGCAGTCTGGATAAGATGTATTCCATCGTCGATTCCTTGATCTTGGGCTTCATTAGACCCTTAGGATCTTGGATTGTTACCGATCCTACCTGCTTGACATTGTCCTTCGTGGTGAATCCTGTGATCGCTGCGTTTGCAAATTGAGCGACATCAGGCTCAGAGATCTCAGCAAATCGTTTAAGCGCTTTCATAATATAGACACCAATCTCTCCAGGAACCGTAGAGTATGTTGTCGTCTTGCCTGACTTACCCGCGCCCATCATCTCGTTCAACAAGTCAGCAAAATTTAGTCTGACATTTTCAATGTCATCACCGATCGTCGTCTTAGGTTCTCCGTCCTCATCTTCATCGTAATCCTCATCAATCTCCTTATCTTCTGATTTAGTGAGATTGACTAGATCATCAAAGAATGTAAGCGCCTCAGGGCTAACAGACCCCTTTACACTTGCTGATGATTTGATTTTCTTGCTGATTGCATTATCAATTTCTTCCTTAAACTTGCCATAGAATTGTTCCCATGGGACATCAAGGATATCTGCATATGTGATCTTCTTCTTGAATCTTGCTGGAATGGTCCTTCTAAACATCTCAATGAAGGCGACAATCTTGTCGTAATCATCATTTGAGTATGCCTTTTTGACTGTATTGAGCAGGATCTCGAACTTTTGTGCCTTTGCAGCAGGATCTTCTTCCTGACTCACAACGTCTGATGTGACAAGTTCGTGCATGTGCTTAAGCGCGATTGAATAAAGAAGGCCATTCACTAGATGATAAATGTCAAGTGAAGCAGATTTTATATTTTGAAAATATTGATCTATCTCTGACTTCTCAACGACAAATCCCGTGTTATTGATGAGATCAATTTCAACCTTGTACTTTTCGAAGATAACGTCTTTCATCTTGGGATTATCATGTATTGCATACCAAAGCGGAATTTCTTCGGAGAAAGCATCTCTATTTTGCAGAAGAATCTTATAGAGAATGTCTTTGACTGCTTTTCTAATCTCAAGCTTCTCATCGCCTGCAAGACCTGACATAAATTCTTGGAAATCTAGGCTGTATTGCTTAAAGATGCCGCCCCTGATGACATCTGCAATGCAGGTGTCATAGAACGTCTCAACGAAATTATCGGGAAGTGCTTTCCAAGGAAGCGCTTGAATTTTAAACTTGCCTGGCTCTGTCTCGGGTGCCTCGTATGATTGAAGGTAGTCATTGTCCTTCATCATCTTCATTCCCAGGGTTCTCTCTAGATTTTGCACCCACCTGTATGACGGTCCCCACGTTTGCTTGTCGGCATTAATCGCAAGGTACCTGAATATAGATGAGATCTCTTCGTCTGTAAGATTGTCAAAATCTTCAACAGAGAATGTCCTGAGATCGTAGTTCTTTCCATTGACATTGATTTGCCCGATGCCATTCATTATATTAATGAATTCTTTAGGCTTCTTGATGCGAAGTTCGACAAGCTGTTCAATCATGTCACTATAGACAGCTAGCTGCCTTGGTGATTTAAGGACTTTTACTTTTGGAGGTGCAGGTAGGTCACTCTCATCCTCAATGAATACCTCCTCGTACTTGCCCTTCTTCTTGAATTTCTCCAAGTACTTGATGGCAATCTCACCGACCTTGTTCGCAAGCTGCTTATCCTGCTTTTCTCCTGTCTGCAGGAGTTCCATTCTCTTATCTCTGATTTGAATGACGAAATCGTCCTTGGTGTCCTTGTTATCAAGGTAGATCATGTCTACGATCTTTCCTGCCTCGAGTTCGAGCAAGTCCTTAAGCGTAACTCTTTCAGCCTGGGGTGTGATCTTCCAGATCCACTTGTATAGGATCGGCCTAACGTCATCCTCTGTGACGCCATTGTCGGCCAAGATGCGCTTCATGACTGGAATAGACAAGATCTCATCCGTGATGTTGTCAGCATCCTCGCGTGGAATCTCATCAGCGCGTCCCAGATAGACCGCTGTTGGATCAAGTTCTTTATCTGAATCTGACACAGTCGAAGGTACTAGAGTGTAGAAGATCTTCTTGAATTCTTCCTTCCTCATGCCGTAAAGTTTGTCAAGAATAGCTTGGTAGGCTTTCATGGCTGGGGGCTGCTTATCATCTGTCATGGATGCTAAAAGTCTATCAGCATCTTCATCGCTCAGGTCGTCAGTTTCATCAACTTCTGATAGGATTCTTTTGACTGCCTTGTCAACGCTTTCACGAAGCTTTAGCGTTCCTGGGCTCTCAGAATTCTGAGTGACGAGTCGCTTGAGAGCAGTGTAAAATTTCTCAATCTTTTCATCCATGACTTTATCCGTTAGTTGCATAGCAGCTTTTCCTAATTCTGTTTTGTTTGTGGGCATAAACACAGGATCGTCTACAGGAACTTTGTCCTGCGTAAGCTGTTGGGCCATTTGATCTTGTGGAAAGATAGGCGGCAGGGCCTTCTCAATTTCATTCACATTCTTTGAATGAAACGATCTATCTTCATTGACTAGCGCATCAACCAGACCTGTCAATGCATGCTTGTTGACGACAACTTTCATGCTATGATTCCTCAACTAACTAATTATCACAATTTAATCAATTCACAAGGTCCTCGTCATAGTCTTTTTTCTTTATTGACTTCTTTGCGGTGCGCTCACGATTCTGCAACAGCTCATTCATGATCTTGATCTGAACAAATGCTGATACAGCGAGTGCCTTGTCATGCTCTATCGTCATATCCTTGATCTGCGTCAGATCAATCAGGATCTCGTCGATTCCTAAAAGTTTCATGAAAAATCGACGCAGCGCTGATTTCAGTCTCTTGATCATGATTTGTCACCTGAAAAAGGATTGTTAAGTTCTATGATGCTGAGTATTGAATCTGCGTCAACGTGCGATAGCTGCCTAATGACCTTGTTTCTCTTCTTGAGCGCCAGATCATCAATGATAGAGAGAATATCAGGATGATCAGCGGCTATCATCTGCGCAACCTCGTCAAAGACCTCCTGTATTGAGAGGCCTCGCCTGAAGCAGGCAATTTTAAGCCCTGCATGCGCTTCCTTGGTCAAATTGACATGAATTGACTTCTTAGTCTGAAATGAGACAAGCTTATCAATATCAACTTTAGGCATGATTAGCCTGCTGAGACTTTGACTCCGGCACCGGTTGCGATTGGCACATCAATAACGTCAGCCTCACCTTCTAAATCAAGATTATACTGATTGTCAAGTATATCAAACATCTGGTCAACGTAATCTTTGCCGTAATTCTGTTCAAGGAAAGCTGCTGCTCTGTTCACAATGACAGGTTCAATCCTGAGAAGGTATTGATAATTTGTCGTCAACCTTGCGACCTTCTTTGTGAATGAGTCTATGTCAAGTGGCGGTTTTTCATCAACACCTGCTGGCTTCTTCTTAGGCACTTCACTGCCTGTCGGGAGTGTTTCTTCAGACTTGTCATCTTCTCCCTCTTCTTGTTCAAGAAGAAATCTCATGCTGCGATTCTTGAGAGACTCGAGAACCATTTCTTCATCATTGTCACGGAGTGAGCCTGATTCGTATTTAATGATGTACCTGTCAATCTGATCGTCGACAGAGTCGAGTGACTGACTTTCTTTACCGCTTTCTGATGTAGATCCATACAGTTCTTCCTGCTTGGATTCCTCGGCCTCGTTGATCATTCTACGTCTCATTTAAGCACCTGTGCAAGCTTTTCAGACTTAGCAAATCTGTCTTCAATGACGCGCCAATTAAGTTCCTTCATCATTGCTGCCGAGTATGTCTTGACATCTCGCAGATAGTCTCTATAGTAAGCGTGTTGCCATACATCCATAACAATGACAGGGAAGCAGCCGATTGGAACTTCAATGCTATGTAAGTCAACTACGGCATTCATGTATGTTTGAGTGAAGAGGTTGTAGTATGTGATCGCCCAGCCGCATCTAGATGCAGTGCAGCATGCGAGAAAGTCTGTTTGCCACTCATCAAAGTTTCCAAAATCACGTGATAGGCGCATGTAGGAAAGAGAGTCCATAGAAATCTGGCTCTGCATGTCGCTGATGTTTGCGAAATAAAGCTCATGCAGATAAAGCGCATTCATATTGTAGGTCTCGTCTATCTTCAAAGACCTAAATTCTGAATTGTTCGCGTTAGATGCAGACTTATCGACTGCGTCTAGTTTTGCGCTGATCTTGTTGAAGTTTTCGATGTAGCCTTCATAGAGCTCCTTGTGCGCTTTCTTGTTAGGCCCGCTAAGGAATTCTGTAGGCATGTCGAATTGTCGCTGCTGTGCGACAAGTGCTTCATTGATTGGCGCACCTTTGTCATCAAGACCCATCGAAGATCTGATGATATCTCTTACTGCCTTGTTCGTGATCATTAAAGCCTCTCGTACTGCTTGAATTCTTTCGAGGGAATTGTGATGTTAAGGCCGTCGCCGCTAACTGCATTCATCATTACATCTTTGTTGTTGAAGTCGACAGACTGCACAGTGTACACCAAACCCGTCTTCTTGTGCTTAAGCTTGAAGCCTGCCGTGATGACTACCTTGTCATTTTTCTTGCCGACAAAAGGCGCGATGTCTGCATCAGACGTGAAATTTCCCTGCTTTTCAGGCTCTTTTTTCTTGCGCTTCGACTTCTCAACTAAATGACGGATGTCTTGTTCTGTGTATGTATCAGGCATTGAAATTCTCTCTGTTTATAGATATTTTCTGACGCTGATTCCTGCATGGCGCAAGATCTTAATTCCTGACTCGTCTCTATAAATATCCCCGTACACAACTTCTTTGACACCAGAATTTACTATCGCTTTAGCACAAAGTCTACAGGGCGAGAGCGTGACATACATCACCTTTGTCTTTGGATTATTGTAGTCAAGCTTGATAAGTGCATTCATTTCAGAATGAATGAATCCTGACTCGCCTGGCAACGACGACTCTCTCTGATTTGGACCGCCGGCTTGATCGCCGTTATAACCTAGTGAGAGAACCTGTGTGTTGTCACTAGTCACGATTATTGTCCCGACTTTGTGAAGTTCGTCAGGCGATCTTCGTGATACTTCTCTGGCAATATTCATCCAAATTTCATCCCAGCTGGGCCGCACAGTCACTCCTGATCGAATATCGTTTCGATGCTGACGTTTGCAGGTAAGTTGAACCCCGCCGCCTTACGATGACCACCACCGCCGAACCTCTTCGCAACCTCGCTCACGTCAGAGTCATCGTGATGAGCCCTCAGGCTCACCTTTACCTGTCGAGTGTCGTGGTCGTAATACCAGATCACCGCAAAGTCGCACTTGGGAGAGAGGGCCGCACCGATCTCAGACATCC
>Ga0181356_1000394_pt1 | contig 18555 bp, 15 predicted proteins | sample Fa13VDMM110SN_FD_130104 | JGI IMG/M metagenome (GOLD analysis project Ga0181356, IMG submission 130104) | Freshwater viral communities from Lake Michigan, USA - Fa13.VD.MM110.S.N | ecosystem: Environmental > Aquatic > Freshwater > Lake | place: USA: Michigan | collected 2013-09-24 | reverse complement strand
GCTTGGGGCTTAGTCTCAGGCAGTAAGAAGACAGGTGATGCCGTTTACGGTGCAAAGATATTTGATGGGCTTGGAGACTGTAAGAAGTCCGAACTCGTCAAACTCGTAAACCGTTTCGGAAGTCCAACACTTGTCAGAATTGACAAGAAAGTTAAGACAGTAGGCGCAAACTTCGCCAAGGGCGAAATGGGCTATACACTCTACAGCGTAGAGAAGTAAGGCTCAGGCTAGGTAGGTCTCTAGGCAACTAGGGGTCTGCCTAGCCTACCCTACCCCCAGGGGGGGGTAATACCCGTCCTCTATATGTGTGGATTTGTTACATTTTCTGTGGTTTACGGCGCTAGTTTGTGTGCATACGGTACACATACGCTGGTTAACTGTTGTGTATTGAGGCAGACTTGTCAGCTCCCCCCACGGTTCGCATCCTTCATGGAGCAGGTCGCCGTAGCTAAGCATTTAGCCGACACCTTAGTTGATGATGTATCGTTCATCACGTCGCTTCTCCCAGTCATGGGAGATCTACCCCAGTTGCCTGGTGTTCAATGCCCCGCTCTGTGCGAATAGAGTACGGCCCGTGCTTTAGCTCGTTGTAAGTCTGGTCACTCTAGCACCATGGTGTATAGTTAGCAACATGCAAAAAAAGAAATCTGGTCGCGTTAACTATTACGGTTCGTTATCTGAGTATAAAGAATCAATGACCAACCCAGTCTCTAACGAAACTAAGATAGATGAAGGCGGCGGGGAGTCTGATGCTGTGCGTAACCAGCTGAGCATGGGTATGGATGGCTACACTATTGCTAATGCCCTTATGAGCGGCGCAGGGGTTTACAGTTATTATAAAGCTTATAAAGCTGGTGCTATTAAATTACCTAAAAGTAGTTTGCCGCGCCCGTCGGCTTCAACTAATCCAAAACAGTTCTCACCAGACCACCCAGTTTTTGGGCGTATGCCTTCTACTGAAGCAGGGATGGAATATGATGCAGCTAAAGCAGCTGAAAGCATTGTTAAGAAATATAAGGTTGGGGATTATGTTGAAGAGATTGGTGGCAAACTTACAGCCAAAGGGAAACTGAATCTCCAGAACACGATGATGAATTATATTAATAAGAAAAAGTAATGTCCCAAGGTAGAAGGGCGATCTCGGCTGAAGATCGAGCGCTGTTCTGGCAGGCTTTACAATCTGGTGTATCTACTAAAGAAGCTGCACGTATCTCTGGTGTTTGCTATAACACAGCAGTTAAGTGGCGTTCTAAAGCAAAAGAAACTGAAGCCAAACTTGAGTTAGAACAAGTCAAGTTAGCTAAGCCAAGTGGTGGTAGAGGTTCTGTTGAAAGAGACAGAGTGGAGATGGTTAACATGCCACCTGTCATCCCATCTAGCAGGTTGTCTGAAAGAGCGCAACGCGGATTGGAAGACTTTGATTATTTCCGTGCCGTGTATCTGGGGCGTGTTCCTTCACCGTGGCAGGTTGATGCTGCATACCAGATTGTGGCAATGCTTGAAGATCCACAGAAACAGTTCATGGTTCTTAACTGTCCTCCAGGTGTAGGTAAGTCGACGCTGTTCCACGACGTAGCTGTTTGGTGTATTGTACGCAACCGAGCAATCCGTGTAATGATCGGGTCAATCTCTCAAACTCTTGCAAAGATGTACTCACGTCGTATCCGTGAAACCTTGGAGCGTACATCGCCACTTATCCCTGACCCAGACATGGTTGCTAAAGGATTGGCTATCAACGCAGAAGGATGCCTGTCTTTGGACTATGGGCGTTTCAGGCCAAACCATGTTGGCGCCCTGTGGCGTGCAGAGGAGTTCGTAGTAGAACAACAAGGATCTGGTGGTCTGGATAACAAAGAGCCAACAGTAAGCGCATACGGTATCGAATCAGAGTTCATCGGACATCGTGCCGATCTATGTTTGTTTGACGACGTTGCATCACCAGAGAACAGCAAAGAGTCTGTTGCCCGTGACAAACTTATTGAACGTTGGGATTCAATGGCAGAAGCCCGTGTTGATCCAGGTGGCATGTTGGCTGTTATCGGTCAACGTCTCGGACCGCTAGATCTTTACGCGCATTGTCTTGCCAAAGTTGCTTACGACGCAGACGACTATGACGGCGCTGATGTTACCGATGTATCTGAAGATAAAGAACCAGTTAAGACATACAAGTATCATCACTTGATCTATAAAGCTTACTACGAAGAACTAGATGATGGTCCTAAGTCTCGACGACAAGACGCAGAAGCATGGCCCAATGGACCGCTACTCGAACCATTCCGTCTTTCATGGAAAGATCTATCATACGTAAGACACAGCTCCCCTGGAAAGTTTGATGTTGTCTATCAACAAAAAGATATATCGGAAGATCATTACTTGATTAACCGTGTGTGGGCAACTGGTGGTCTAGGTCCAGACGGCGTACTATACCCAGGCTGCATCGATAATGACCGACAAGCAGGATATATCCCTGAAGGTTTAGTGCCACCAATTATTTCTATTGCATCAGTAGACCCATCACCAACAATGTTCTGGGCGTTGCAATGGTGGCTGTATCAACCATCTACTAACCTTAGATACCTTGTTGACGTAGAACGAGTAAAGCTAACAGCAGAAGACTTACTTGGTTACGACACACAGACCCGCCAGTTTGGTGGGATCATGGAAGAATGGCAGAACCGTTCAATGGCTTACGGTTATCCGATATCTCATTGGATTGTAGAGATTAACGCAGCTCAACGATTCTTGTTAGCCCACGACTTTGTTCGTAGATGGCAAGCTTTGCATGGAGTAAACGTAGTGCCACACACAACAGCACGTAACAAGTTTGACGAGAACCTGGGTGTGGAAGCTTTGCTGCCACCGCTTTGGCGTTCAGGTCAAGTAAGAATTCCAACCATGCGTGCCAACTGGAAGACCATGGCTTTTGTAGATGAGATGGCTTCTTGGACTAGAGATAAGAAGAACGGCACCGACTTGGTGATGGCGCATTGGTTTGCTGAACTACATATGCCATCGTTGCGTCCACTTCATGCCCCTCCAAAGATGTGGCGTCCTTCTTGGATATAGCGTGTGCTATTTTATACATACAGGAATTGGAGACTAAATGGCGAAAAAGCGTACCCCAGAAGAACTAGAGCGGATCAGGCAACGTAAAGAGTTCGTCCAATCAAAACCTGATCTAGATCCAGCAAAGGCACGTCAACAGTTCTACGTACAGACACGTGTAAAAGAACTTGAAAAGTCTGGGGCTGAAGTAACCAAAGAACGCAGAGCTGCTCTTCGACAGAAGTTTGCTAGCGGTGACGTACAACGTGCAGGTTTCTATACACCTACAGATGTTGCCAAATTTACTGGCAACAACAACAACAACACTACACCTACGCCTGCACCTACCGTGAGACAAACTGGCGGATATGTCTCACCATCTATGCGTAAACCTGTCCCTGGATTTAAACCTGGCACAGTACAAACAAGCAGCAAATCTAAAGGAACTGGATTTAAACAACTTGGTAAAGATATTGTGTCTGGCGCTGCATCTGCTAAAAGAAACATAGATCTATTTATAGATGAAGCAACTGGCTCTGCTGCAATTCAAAGAGCTATGGATAACAAAAGCGCTCCTTTAAAAAACAGAATTGGCGAAGGATTGTTGGGAGTAGTAACGGGAATTGCAAATGTATCTGGCGTAGGATATCTTTCAACTTCGGTAAGAGGAGCTAGAGCAGCTAGTAAAGCTTCAAAATTTGTAAGTGTAGTTCAAACAAAAACGTTAACAGGTAAAAAACCTCCGCTTCAATTGCCACGTGGTCAACGAGTTGTTGATCGTGTGTTTGATATGCCAGCTGCTCCTGTTGCTAAAAAGGCTCCTGTTCCCAAGAAAGCTCCTGTTGCCAAGAAGGCTCCGACTAAATCACCATCGGTAACATCTGCACAAAGAAAAGCTAAAGCTGATGCTATGCCATCGGTAACACCTGCACAAAGAAGAGCTAAAGCTGATGTTATGGTTGAAAATTCTAAACAAACAAATTTGCAAACACAAGCAGATAAACAAATTGAACTTGGTTTAAAGAATGCCAAGGTTGTAGAAAACATTAAAACCGAAGTAGCCAAAAAGGCTCCAGCTAAGAAAGCTCCAGCTAAAAAACCTACGTTTAAAAAAGCTGATGCACAGGCTGCACCGTATCAAGATGTACCAGCACCAGGATCAACTTTAAATATTGGTCAACAAGGTGTGGGCGGTAATCCAGTATTCCGTTCACGCGGTTTAGGTATTGAAGGTAAAACTATTACATCGTCTGGCAGCGCAGGTAGACCAGCTGTTAAACCAGCAGCTAAGCCAGTTGCTAAGCCAGTTGCTAAGCCAGCTGCTAAACCAGCCTTGTCAACAAAACCAACAGGACAAACATTCCGAAATACATTTGAAACTCAAGATCAATTTAATACATGGTTTAATACTGGTGGCAAAGGTCAACTAGAAAAATTGTCAGGTACTCTTAGACAAGATTTTATTACAAAGAATCAAAAATTTATTAGAGCCAATAATCAACGGTCAGCTGGTAGAACAGCAGCAGATTTAGCAAGAGAACGAAGGCGTGCAGGAGCTGTTGAACGACTTAACAAAATGCGTGGAGTTGCACCAAAAGCAAAAACTCCAGCAAGTCAAGATCCGTTGAAGCAACCTAAACCTATTAGTGAAGCAGCTAAGAAAGCTGCAGTTAAGAAGGCTCCAGCCAAGAAAGCTCCAGCCAAGAAAGCTCCAGCTAAGAAAGCTGCACCTAAAAAAAATAACAATAGGCAGCCTACGGCTTTAGCTAATTTGCTTGGTGGTCGTAGGTTTTAATGCTTGCTGCTCAAGAGATCGTTGAGCTTTACAATCAACGAAAGAAAAACGACGGACCGATCAAAGAGCAAATGCGGCGTGTCCGCGATCTTGCCAACGGAGACATTGTTGTTCCACTTAACGAACTAGATAGGAACTCTAAAACATCTGTAGCTAACTTGCTCGTTCAGGGTTTGGATCAGATGTCTATGCGTGTTGCATCAACAATGCCACAGCCTTTCTTCCCTCCAACAAAAGATGGATCTGAACGGGCCAAGAATCAGGCTCGTCAAAAGAAACAAGCAATGCTTGCTATCTGGGACCACAACAGAATGAATATGAAGTTGCGCCGCAGGGCTCGACATCTGTTGGCTTATTCAAACGCACCAGTAGTTATTAAACCAAACTTTAAAACTTCAATGCCTACATGGACCGTACGTAATCCTCTTGATACCTACGCTGCCCCAGTAGAAGACGCAGATGATCCACTACCTTACGATTGTATTTTTGCTTACCGTGTAACCGTATCTTGGTTGGTTCGTACATACGGTGAAATGTTGCTTGGGCAACTTGGTGTTAAAGATTTAGAAGTTGACAAGAAGTTCTTGTTGCTTGAGTATGTATCCCCTGAAGGTATTCAGCTTTGTGTTGTTGGTAACGCAGATGATTCATACGAAGATGCTCTTATGTACGGTGGCTTTAATGCAACCATATTGGAGCAAATCCCAAACCGTACAGGTATGCCACTTGTTGTTAACCCACGACGTATCACTTTAGATTCGCCACGCGGTCAGTTTGACGGCGTTCTTGGCATGTACTACACACGTGCACGTTTGCAAGCGCTTACAGAAATTGCTATTGAGCGTGGTATCTTTCCTGAAGAATATTTGATTGCACGTTCAGGAGAGAACCCTGAGATCATTCAAGTTGCTGACGGCAAGACTGGACAGCTTGGTGTTGTTAAGGGTGGAGATATTCAACAGTTACAAGTGAACCCTGGATACAAAACTGATACAGCATTGGATCGTCTTGAGCGTCAAGAACGTTTAGAGGGTGCTATCCCTGCAGAGTTTGGTGGAGAATCAGGAAGCAACATCCGTACTGGACGTCGTGGAGATTCGGTACTGTCGGCAACAGTTGACTACCGTGTACAGGAAGCACAAGCAATCTTTGAGTCATCTTTAATTCAAGAGGACAAGATTGCTATTGCTATTGAAAGAGCGTACTGGGGTCAATTTCAGAAGTCGTTCTACATTCCAGGTCGAGCCGCAGCAGGCATGTCTATCTATGTTCCTAATCAACTATGGAACAACGATTTCCATTACGTAACATATTCGGCTGCTGGTTCAGATGTAAACGGATTGATTGTAGGTCTTGGACAAAGACTGGGTACTGGATTGATGAGCAAAGAATCTGCACGAGAAGCAGACCCACTAATCTCTGACCCAGATCTTGAACATGATAGAATCATTTCTGAAGGTGTTGAGTCAGCATTGCTTAGCTCTATTCAACAACAGGCAGTAGATCCAAATGGACCATATCAACCAGAAGATTTGGCTTATCTAACCCGCTTGGTTGTTGAACAGAATGTAACTTTGTATGAAGCCGTTAAGCGCACAGATCAACGTGCACGAGACAGACAAGCAGCATTAGTCCCTCCTGGTTCGCCAGAAGCTATGCCTGGTTTAGCACCTGCGGGAATGGGTGCGGAATCTCCAATGCAACCACCTCCTGGACCACAAGGATTAGACGCACTACTAGCACAAATCGGAGGCTGAGATGGCAATACGAACAGACTTACAAAATAAAGCAAACGTTATTGGCAGCACCATGACACCAAAGGTGGGGCCAAGTAACCAGTATGGCGAAGTTAAGAAACTTATGGATGGACTTAAACAAGTGCCGTCTGGACCTGCTGCTGGAGATCGACAAGTACAACAACAAGCACCAAGAAAACCAATTGATTTGCTTGCTATGACTAACAATCCTAACGAACCAATTACTGCTGGCGCTCCGTTCGGTCCAGGTATAGGGCCAACACAAGCAGGTATTAGAATTCCAAATCCACTTAACGATGCAGTAACAGAGTTGCGAAACATTGCACGGTTTGATCCAAATAGTGGACTCGGTGATTTAATTGACAAATACGAGACAAGTTAATGTCTTGGCAAAACAAATTAGATAAGCAGACTAAATCTGTAATTCTTCAAGAGGCTGCAACTAAACAACAGCCTGTTCAACCTACGGTTGTTGACCCATTGGTTACTCAACGTGTTTCATATATCAATGACAGAGCGCCTTGGATGCCAGCCAACGTTCAACTTTCTTTAGCTAAGAACTATGCAAGCGATCAAGCTGTAGATAAAGCATCGGAACTGTATGCCCGCAATTTTATTGACAACCCATCTTCTGCCCATGACCTATATGGAAAAGCAAAACAATATACATTAACCGACAAAACACGTGAAGCGGTAAAAGCTGTATCTGAAAACAAAACAGTAGATAGAAGCTTCTTTGAATTTGGAGACCCTGGTGTTTATGGGGCAATTAAAGGTGTTTCCCGAGTAGCGATAAGTACTGGTGCTGCAATTCCAGAAGCGTTGCAAACTATCTTTTCACTTGGAACACTTGGCACCAAAGAAGGAAGTAAGAGAAGTTATTCAGTTAAAGACGCTTTAGATTCTTTTAGCTTGGTCCAACTGTTAAAAAATTGGGACGATCAAGGCGATGGATTTTTTATTACAGAAGAACTGCAAGCTCAACAATCTGAAGCTGCTAGAAGAACAAGAGGCATGATTAATGGATCTGCTTTTACAATTGGTCGAGGTATAGCTTCAAGTGTTGGATTAGAAGAAGGTCTTTGGTATAACGGGGTATCTGGATTTTTTGATTTTATGGTTACGGTAGCTGTACCAGATCCAACCAAATATGCATACAGGGGAGTTAAAACGGCTGGAATTCTTGCAAAAAATTTACCAACGGCTTTAAGAAACACAGACGATTTAGCTGAAGCTGTTAAGTTTGCTTCGGGGATTGTTCCTACTTTAACCAAAGCCGATGCTGCTTCTTACAGATTGGCTTTAAATGCTCAAGCTGGTTTAACAAAATCATTAACAGGGTTATCTCTTGATGTTCAAAAATGGAATAGGTTTATGGATGTCAACCCTACGGCAGTTAAAGCCATCAAAGAAATTGCAGAAGAAGGAGACGAGTTAGCAATAGCTAAGAAGTTTGATTGGAAACTTTCTCCAGAAACTATTCAACGTTTAGCAAAATCAAAAACTCCAGAAGCGGTAAAAGCTGAATTGGTTAATCAGTATGCAATTGGTGCAAGTACTTTAAGCACCAGAATCAAAGATATTCAAGCTGGCATAAGTACATACCCAGTTAAATATCTTATTGAAAAAACACCACTCAAGAATTCAAGGTTGCTTACTAACATTCCTGCTTCGCAAATAGTTATTAACGGCACCGACTCTGACCGTATAGCTGCCGTGAAGAACATGTATCTATCTTTAAAAAGTTCTGGAGCAACAGAAGAAGCGCTTTCCACATTTACTAAAGATGCCTTAAATAACTTTAGGGCAATATCAACTGCTGACGATCAACGTGATGCTTATAAGTTGTATGAACGGTTTCTTAAAGACACTTTAAAACTTAATGGTGTTAGGGATGAAGTAACAAAACTGTTGTTTGACAGAGTTAATGGGTCCTCAGCACGTCTTCGTGTTTACATGTTGGACAGAATGGGTAACGAAACAGATAACGGTTTTATGAAAACCTATGGGGACTTACTTAAAAAGCATTTTCCGCAATCTGTTTGGGATGAGTTTATGGAAAAAGCGGCAGAGGTAGGTGAGGGCAATATACAGTTTGCTCGACCAATGCAACTTTCACAATTGTTTGATCGTGTTCAAACACTTCCAGATCCAAGGGAATTACGCAGACTTACCAATAACCCATTCATTAGGGAAACACTTAACAAGGTTGGAGTCAACGCACAGGGGACAAAACCTTTTAAGCTTTCTAGAATAAGAAAATTACAAGTAGAAGAAATTTTAGATCAACCACGTTACGATGAGATTCAAGCCAAGTTAAATAAAATGCCAGCCAAAAATACAGGTGATGTTGCTATGGAAAAAGCTCGGGCTGCGCTTTTGCAAGAACAAGACCTGTTAGTTAAAAGCTCAACAAAACGGGTTTATACAGGGGAGCAAGCATTAGTAATTGACGTACTAGACGGTTTGCAAAACGCCATTTGGAAACCACTTAACCTTGCAACCATTGGCTACATCATGCGCAACTCAATAGATGCGCAAGTACGTATGGCAATTGGTGGTGCTTCTGGAATTTTAAATCACCCTGGAGAATATATTTCTTTAATTCTTGGTGAAACTTCGGCTGCAAACAAACTGCTTAGGTTGGCAAAAAAATACGATTTATCTACAAGGGAACGTTCTGTTTTGGGTGAGCAATTAACAATAAAAAGTAAACAGCTTTTTGGTAAAGACAAAGATGAAAACAATCTTGAAATCCAAGAAGCTTGGAAAGAGCTGCGTGTTGAACACGCAGAGTTGCTTCAGATGTCATCACGTAAACAGGGGATGAACGGACCGAGAAGCGGAAGCCATGAAATTTCTACTGGGTCTTATACTGTAATTAGCAAAGCACAAGGGGATAAAGTTTTTGCTGAAGCCGTATTAGACAGTTTGCGTTTAGCACATCAAGACGAGTTGCAAAAAACTGCAGCACAAGGTTTGGTTTTTAATATAGCTGAAGACGAACTTCTTGATTCTTTATCAATAGTTGCAAACAAAGCTGAAAACTTTAGAGAAATAGATGGCATCTATCAACGTGGGATTGGTTTTAAAACTATAGCCAACGATGACATTCAAGGTCCAGGAAGGTCTTTGTCTGGTTTAACCAAGGATGAGCGTTTGGCATGGTTACGTGAACACTCGAAAGATATTCCTTATGCCAATGTTAAAAACTTAACAGGCAACATACCAGAAGTAACTTTCATTGCGGCGTTTGACCGCGTTCCTTTTGGGGATCGTATTGTCCTAAACCCAGATGATTTTACAATGAAGTTTCCAAACGAAGAATTAAAGCTTGGCAGTTTTGTAAAGTTGTCTGACGACAAAGAAGGTATTGTTGTTGCTTTCGATAAATCAGAAGCGGTTATTCAACCAGTATTAAATGGTTCTGCAACTGGTCAAGGAACTTTTAAATACCACAAAGATGCAATTCGATTAATCAACCGTCAACCTGTTGATGTTGCTGGAACTGGCAACGGCCTTGCTCAACAATATGCAAAAGAATTAACACGAATAAACAATGATGAAGGCAGAAAACTGTTTAGTGCAGCTCAAGATAAGTTAGATGATTTTACTAATTTCTTTTTTCAAGATCTTTACGGAGGAAAATATGTAAAGACTTTGGAACGTAGCCCTGTTTTCAGAAAGTTTTATTACGATGAAATTAGTAATCAGATAGGCAGACTGCAAACTAGCGAAGCTCAAGCATTGATAACTAAGCTTAAGAAATCAGCTAAGAGCGCTGGTTTTGGAGATGACATTGGGAAGTACATAGGGAGCTCAGATACCGCTGCAAAACTAAAACAAATAGCCAGCACCCCTGGTAACGGAACATTGAAAGCTTCAGATCTTGATGACTATGCACGTTTAGTGGGCATTACAAAAACTAAAGAGTTGCTTTATGACGCATCAAACAAAAACAATCTTGAAGACATAACCCGAATCATCTTTCCATTTGCTAGTGCATGGCGAGAAATTGCTGGTCGATATATGAGCTTCATGATAGAAGACCCAAGCCGTTTAGCTAGAGCAGCAAGGTTTGCAAACAACCTTGGTCAAGCCGACCCTGACGGTGATGGTCGTGGTTTCATATACGAAGATCCACAAACAGGGGACAACTTCTTTAGGTTCCCTGAAATATTTGGGTTGCCTATTGCTTTAAGGGCTGCTGGAGTTAAATCGTTTTTTGAAGCACCAGTAAAACAATTAAGCCAAGGTATGAGTTGGATTCCAGGTGTTGGACCGCTTGCTCAAATCCCTATGTCGTTTGCTTTAAGAAATTTTCCAGAAACAAATCTTATCGTTAAAACTCTTTTGCCATACGGAAAAACTGGTTTGTCAAAACAAGAAATAGCTGGTCAATTTAATCCACTTCCAGGTGCGGTCAACAAGTTAACGTCTTTAATTTACAGTTATGTAGATACAAACGCTATTGGATTAAACACATCTTTTGCAAGTACGTTGTCTCAAACAACTCAAGCTAACTTTGCTTCTGGTGATTACGATATCTCAACCGAAGAGGGTTTTAAAGTTCTTGAAAAAGATTCTTTGAGGGATGCACGAACAATAAGTCTTATTAAAATTGCGCAACAGTTTTTTGGTCCGACATCACCACAGGTTGGTTTTGAAATCAAGGTAGGCGACAAAGATATTTTTGTTGACGAGATGGTTAAAGTGTTTAGTAAAATGCAACAAGAAGATTACGATACTGCGGTTCCGCGTTTCTTAAAAGTTTTTGGGAATGAAGCTGCGTTGTATATCGGTTCAAAAACTAAATCAGAGGTCCCAGGACTTGAAGCATCTGGTGAGTTCGGAGAATGGGAACTTAAAAACCAAGACTTGTTAAGCGGAAAATATAAAGACGTTGCTGCCTACTTTGGGCCGTCAGGTGAATTTAACTATGATGTTTATAATCGACAAAGATCACAAGGGAAACGAACTGGGCTTAATCCCCGAGAGATGATTGAGTTAGCTCAGTTGCGTATTGGTTCATCCAAATATAGTGCTGCCCGTAAACTGTTTGGGGCTTTCCCAACAGAAGCGGAACGAGAAAAGTTGCAGGCTTACCGTTACAAATTGAGCCAAGATTACCCTGGTTTCCCACCAGTAGCCCAATTTGAGGTTGGTAAGTTTGAGAACCAACTTATTAAACTGGAGGAAATTGTTAAAGATCCACGTTTGGCAAACAATGAAACAGTTCCAAGCCTTGTTGAATACTTAAATGCACGTAAACAAATATTGGCTGGCAACAATTTGAAGAGTCTTAAATCAAAGAAAGCTCAACCTTACGCTGAGTCTTTGTACGCTTACGGCAACCGTTTAGCTGAACAAAACCCACAGTTTGATAGAATCTGGCAAAGATTACTTTCATCAGAGGTAGAGGACTAATGGCAAACGGCGATAAAGAAACTACAACAGCGGCAGAAGACCTTGCTGAAATGGAATTAACTGATGCTAGTGGTGCTGCTGTAGATGCTCCCCTCGTAGATAGGGTTTCCAGTCCTGCTCGTGCTATCAATATTCAAGACACAAAAACTTTAAAAATTTTAGAACAAGAAAATGTTGCTTTCCCACGTTCTACACCAAACCCAGTTGTCCCATATTTTCCTAACACCGTTAAAATTTTGCGTGGCCCAGGTGGATCACAGGTATTTTATGAAGGTAGTGGTTTAGTTGACGAAAACAATTCAATTGCTAGACCTAACAAATATGCTGCAGATCAAAACGACATCTATACAGAATTTTTTAGAGTAACAAATACAGCAGACCGCAATGCGTTGTTTTCAACAATGCAAAAACTTGGTTACTATGAAGGCAAAAAACCAAGTGCACAAGCTTTACAAGGTCTTGGATTAGTGTACGAAGATAGAGCAGCAATAGCTGCTTTCATGATGCTTGCAAACAGCAAGGGTCGCACAATGAAAGCATTAGTTAACCTAGTTGCTACTGGTCAGATACCTACAGCTGGCGCTACTGGCGGTTCTGGTAGAACAATCTCTGTTGTTTCAAGAGAAGATGCAGCAAAACAAACTGGCAATAGTTTTTTTGAGTTACTTGGTAGAGCACCAACCCAAGCAGAACTTAAATCAGCAATTAGTTTTATTCAAAGCAGCGATAGAAGCCGACAGTTATCCAACACAGAAGACCCAACTAGTTTACCTGTAGCAGCTGAAGAACAAGCAAAGAAAGCTTCGCCTGGTGAATTTGGTTCATACTCAGCTGGTAAAGCAATCAATCAAATCTTCTCGTTGTTAGGTGGACAGTAATGGCTGTTAAAAAAAATGAACCAAAACAAGATTGGCGTTCTGCGTTTATCGCACAGTTCCCACAGTTTGCAAAGCTTGTTGATGGTGGCGCAGGGGAACAAGAAGCTCGGTCTAAGTTTGGTGACGACTTAATTGATCTTATTCAAGATGTAGCTAAAAGACCAAAGCAGTATGACTTTACAACTCGAGCTGGACTTGATGCTTTCAATGCAAAGGTTTTTGCAACCAAGTATTACAACGAAACCATTAAGGCAACTAAAGATTTTGATGCGCTACTTGATGTAGATAAAGCCGACAAGATACGACTAAATCGTATAGCTATTGCTAATGGTTACGGAGATCTTGGGTTAACCACTAAAGAACTAGATGACATTGCAAACGTTGCCACTCGTCGTGGTTTTACTGGGCTTGGGTTATCTCAATATGTGAACAGCATTGTTGGTACGCGTGCTCGTGGCAGACAGGATCTTCTTGATGGTGCAGATGCGCAGGCATTGAAGAAGATTGCTTTGGATTATGGTTACAATCCATCAGATTTAAATGAGCAAATTCTTGCATCTATTCAAGGTAAAGAATATAACGGTGAAGCAATTACGGTTGACAGTCTTAAAAAGAAAGGCATGATGTTGGCTAAAGCAGCGCACTTTCAGTTAGCACCAATGCTTGATGCTGGTTTAACTCTTAACGATATCTTCAGTCAATATAGAACTGTTGCTGCAAACACTTTGGAGTTGAGTCCAGAATCTATTTCGTTTAACGATCCGAAGTTTAGAGCAGCGTTTGGTGGACCTACTACTCCGCCACCTAATTTGGGTGAGTGGGAAACTATGCTTCGTACTGATCCTAAGTATGGTTTTGATAGGACTAAGAGAGCAAAACAGGATGCACGTTCTATGGCTTTTACTATAGCTAAAGCATTTGGAGAGGTTAGTTGATGAGTAACGTAAGTAATGAAATGATGCTTGATGGTGATGCGGGCGGTAGTGATCTATCTACACAAACACCAGAAGCATTAGATCCCGCTGCTGTTTATGAAGCACGTGGATATTATGGCGATGAATCGTACATCAATGAGCTTGTAGGAAATACTGGTGTTGGTTCAGGTACTTTAAAACAAAGACAAGATGCTCTTGCTATTCTTATTCAACAAGGCAAGGATCGTGCTGCTGGTGGTGACGACGACGGAGGTGACGACGACGGAGGTGACGACGACGGAGGTGATGACGACGGTGGCGGAGACGAATTTTCTCCAGCTGTTAACGCAAAAGAAATACTTCGTCAAGCTTTAGCTTCATATGGACTTGAGAGTTTGTATGAGTTTGCGTATTCTTTGTACGCTAAACAGGAAATAGATATTGATGAATCAAACTCTTTTATCTTTGCGTTACGTGAACAAGAGGCTTACAAGAAAAGGTTTGCTGGTAACGAACGACGTAAATCTTTAGGGTTCAAAGAACTTTTGCCAGCTACTTATATTGCTTTGGAAAAGCAGTACAAAGAAACTTTGGCAGCCAATGGTTTGCCGCAAGGGTTTTATGATTCGTCGGAAGATTTTGAAAGACTTATTGGTGGAGATGTATCTGTTACGGAGTTGAACAACCGTCTTAAGGATGCGTACTCGGTGGTCCGTGATGCTTCCCCTTCTGTTAAAGCAAAGATGGCTGAACTGTATGGGATTACTGACGGTGATCTTCTCGCATATGTAATCGACCCTGAACGGGCTAGGGATCTTATGTCCCCAGATTACAAACGTCAGGCGCAGGCTGCTTTGATTGCAGAGAATGCTCAGAGGTTGTCAAAGATTAATTTAGGGGCAGCTGATGCTGAACAGTTTGTAAGGCAAGGTATTACCACTACAGAAGCAGAGACAGCTTTTGCAAACATTGGGCAGATGGGTGAACTGCGACGTGGTGGGTTTGGTGAAGAGCAGATTTCTGATATTGACTTTGCTAAAGCTGCGTTAGGTACAGATGCTGAAGCTAAAAGAAAAGTAGAAGAAAGAAAGAAACGCCGTATCGGTGATGTATCCGCTAGTGGTGGTTCAGCAACCTTGACTCAAGGTGAGAGCGGTTCTCTCAAATCTGGGTACGGGCAGTCAAATCTTTAATACAGATAGCCAGCTATTGACAATCACTTATTGTGATGTATCATTGATCTTATCCCATTAGGGATAACCGTTGGAAATCCCCCCGATTTCAATGTGTTAATAGGGGTGAGATATGCAGCCATTTGGCCCCTCCAGCCAAGTGTGGGCGGAGGAGTGGGTCATGCAAGAACAAGACTTCTATGAAGAAGAAAACGTTCAACAAGAAGACCAGGCAACAAAAAATCCTGTTCGCGCGAGAATGCGTGAGTTGGAGTCAGAGGTTAAAAACTTGCGTCAGCAAGCAGATGAAGCTAAGTCAGCTCAGCGAGAGTTGGCATTTGTGAAGGCAGGTGTAGACCTATCTTCAGGGATGTCTAAGTATTTCGTGAAGGCTTACGATGGTGAACTCACACCCGAGGCAATTCGTGTTGCAGCCGCAGAAGCAAATCTCATTAAGAATCAAGAACCACAGCAAGTAATGCCTACACAGGAGAAGCAAGCTTGGGATCGGGTTGGTAACGCATCACGCGTTGGAGATACGTCAGACGCGGTGGTTGACTATGGCGCTAGAATCGCGAACGCTAAATCTGAAAAAGAAGTAATGGAATTGTTGGCTCAAGCAAGAATGAATCAAATCAACAATTAACCAATTCTTTAAGGAGAATTAATCATGGCAGGCGAAACACAACTCTCGTCTCTCTCTGTAGATCAGGTCGCGTTTGACCGTCTTGCGTACTTCGCATTGCGTTCAGAACTCCTCTTCGACCAGGCAGCAGACGTACAACCAGTAGCACAGGCAATGCCTGGAACTGGTGTCACATTCACTATCTTCGCAGACATTGCAGCAGCAACATCTACGTTGAACGAAGTAACGGACGTAACACCAGTTGCGTTGTCGGACAGTCAGGTTACTGTAACCTTGGCTGAATACGGCAATGCGGTTGTTACGACAGCTAAGTTGCGTGGAACAGCATTCTTGGATGTTGATTCAGCAGCAGCAAACATCATTGGATACAACGCTGGCGATTCAATCGACCAAGTTGTCCGTGAAGTTCTTGCCGCAGGAACCAACGTTGCTTACTCAACAGGTGGAGCTTCACCAGCAACATCACGTGTAACGCTGGCTGTTGACGACATCTTGGTAGCAAACGACATCCGTAAGCAGGTAGCTGCTTTGCGTGGTGCAAACGTTGCAACCTTCAATGGTTCGTACATTGGCTTCATCCACCCAGACGTGTCGTACGACTTCCGTTCAAACACAGACGTAGCAGCATGGCGTACACCAGCTAACTACGTAAACCCAGAAGGTATCTACAATGGCGAGATCGGCCTCTTTGAATCAGTACGATTCATTGAAACCGCACGCGCCAAAGTATTCACCAACGTGTTTAACGGTGCAGGTGCAGCAGGTACAGGAGATGCATACGCAACTCTTATCATGGGTCGTCAGGCTCTTGCTAAGGCGTTCAGCGTGCAAGATGGTAACGGCGCAGTACCGAAGATCGTCCGTGGCAATGTCACAGACATCTTGATGCGTTTGCAACCACTTGGTTGGTACTGGCTCGGCGGCTATGGTCGCTTCCGCGAGGCTTCGCTTCGTCGAATCGAGTCATCGTCAAGCATTGGTACTAACGCCTCCTAATAATTAATTAGTAGGGCCTCCCCGTCATGAAAGGCGGGGGGGCTTTGCTATACTCTTGCTAACGAAAGGTTTGTATGTCGATTTCTAATTATGCTGAACTAAAAATTCTTGAGCACACTACAGGTAAAACTGCTTGGACTATGCCAACAAATGCGTATGTTAAGTTGCATCTTGGTGATCCTGGTGAGGCTGCTACTTCTAATGCTGCTGTTGAAGCAACACGCAAAGTTACGGCTTGGGCTACAGCGGCTTCGGGCGCTATTGCAACAAGCTCAACTATTGAATGGACTAACGTTTCTACTACAGAAACTTATACACATTGGTCGTTGTGGGATGCGTCAACTGCGGGTAACGCTTTGTGGACTGGTGCATTGTCAGCATCTGCTGCTGTAACTGCTGGCGATACTTTCCAAATCACTACACTAACCCTGTCTCTCGATTAGTCGTAGGGGGCAAACCCTATGCCATCAACAGCAGTAATTGGTTATACTGAACCATATAAAGGTACCCATAGATTTTATGTAGGTACACCAGTATCAACATCTGCAAGTGGTTCTGGTAACGGTACTGAAACCGCGTCAATAAAAATTATTTACGTTCGTACTGCTACAGGTAGTGGTACGGCAGGTGAGTCAACAAGTACAACTAAAGAAGTTTTGATTCGCACCGCTACAGGATCTGGCACGGGTTCTGGTGACGCAGACCCATTTTTGTTCTTTGTTAGATTGGCAACGGGTAATGGTACTGGAACTTCTTCAACAGTATTTATTCGTGTCCCAGTAAGAACTGCTACAGGTAGCGGGCTTGGTACTGGAACAGCTACAGCGATAGAACTCTTACCAAGAACAGCAACAGGGTCTGGTCTTGGCACCGAGACTGCCACCAGAATCGTTGTAGCGCTCCGTACGGCGACAGGATCGGGTGTTGGTACCGAGACAGCCAGCGGTATCGAATCGCTTCCTAGAACAGCTACAGGCTCTGGTGTGGGTTCTGTAACTGAGAACGCTACATGGGTTAAGTCTCATATGTTTAGGGTTCCACAAACTACAAACTTTGCTTTTGTTCAATCGTATCCAGATATCACGTATCAAGCAAAACAAAGATTGTTTGCTCGTCTACCTAACGGCGTACGAGTAGAGAATTTATTTCTTTTAAGCAATGGATCGTATACAATTAATGACCCAAGAGATGGTACAGCAGTCAAGGTTTATCTTGGTTCACACGTAATTCCGTTAACAGACGATGAGGTAACAAGTTTAACAGCTGCTGGATACGGAGCAAACATTACATGAAGCACGCAGAAACTCACCCTGGTTTAGATGTTGAAGGATGTTTTGGTTGTCGTATTGCAAACGTACGTATGGGAACTAACAGCACTACAACCCGAGGGACAGAAGTATCAAAAACAAATGATGTGGAACGTAGTTGGCAGAAAGATATGCCAGCTTATAAACGTTTACGTAAAGAAGGTTTGCAACCAAAACGGATTGATGGTTCAGCCGAAGTTGAAAAGAAAGCAGAACATAAATGGCAAGTCGAGACAGGATTGGGTATTAAATGAAAAACAAATCTAAAGTAAATGCTGCTGGTAACTACACCAAACCAGAGATGCGTAAACGATTGTTTAATAAAATTAAAGCTGGTACTAAAGGTGGAGATCCTGGTGAATGGTCTGCACGTAAAGCACAGTTGCTTGCAACGCAGTACAAGAAAGCTGGCGGGGGATACAAATAATGGCTCTTGCTAAATCTCAACAGTCGTTGAAGAAGTGGAGTCAAGAAAAGTGGAAGACTTCTGATGGCAAACCTTCTAAAGGAAAGAAACGTTATCTTCCTTCTGCAGCTTGGGATGCTTTAACACCTGCAGAGAAAGCAGCAACAAATAAAACTAAAGCTGCTGGTAACGCAAAAGGTAAACAGTTTGTT
>Ga0181356_1000393_pt1 | contig 18563 bp, 30 predicted proteins | sample Fa13VDMM110SN_FD_130104 | JGI IMG/M metagenome (GOLD analysis project Ga0181356, IMG submission 130104) | Freshwater viral communities from Lake Michigan, USA - Fa13.VD.MM110.S.N | ecosystem: Environmental > Aquatic > Freshwater > Lake | place: USA: Michigan | collected 2013-09-24 | reverse complement strand
TCCCCGCAGCAATACCAAGAGCTGCCCAACCCACAACATGGTCAACAGGTTCATTAAAAATCCAAGCTAGAATATACACCGCTACTAGAGCGACAAGTATATTGATAACGCTTTCAAGACTCACAGCTTCTAGAAAACCTTCTTTAAATTTAGCCCACATCAGAAATCCTCCTCACCTTGATACACATCAGCAACAAACACACCATTCTCACGCCACATCTTAACTACACGAGGCCTATCGTCAAACACAATATTAGGCTTCTTACCAAAGTCTGCAACAATCTCATCCAGCAGTTCTTTTTTGATGATATCGTCAGATCGGTAATCGCCTTCTTTACGCATGTATAGCTTTTCGTAACGTATAGCCTGTTCGTCAAGCCATGCTTCAGTCATTTCACGGCTATCTTCACTACGCCCTGTGCAGATGATAACGTCGTGTCCAGTAAAGTGCATCTCACGAGCAATTCTCCTGACTGGATAAATCGGAGTATCGTTGATCATCTCCGACTTGAACATAGCCCAGTTCTTTGGCTTTTCACGCCAGTAGTGTAGACGGTGGCTGATATCCGCCAGCGTTCCATCAATATCAAAGCAGAATAACATTTTTCACCTTTAAGTAGCTATTTAGCAATCTTCTTCTTCTAACGTACCATAAGCAAACTTGAGCAGAGCCTCAGCCAGTTCCAATGCTTCTCGCTTGTTAACAGTGATATAGCCTTCTTCATAAGAAGAACGACCCATAAGCTCACGTATAGTGACTTGCATACATACCCCACGCTCATCTCCACCATAGAAGCGAGTCAATGCGAGGCGTTCAGTTCCCTTCATTTCAGTGCTCATTATAACTCCTGTATCTAATTATTTCTACTTCTTCTATTGTTTCTTCATAATCTACTATACAAGCTGCTGCACGGAATATAGCATCTGTTGATATAAAGATTTGCTCATCAAACCAAACACCGTCTAGGCTGTCATCATACCTAATAGGAGCGAGTTCAGTTGTCATTAGTAGTTTTTATCCTTTAATACACCTTAGCTGTATAATGTGAGGAGCAGGAATCATACCCTGCTCCTCTAGGTGATTAGTGGCTCATTACCTGAATCAAACGAGAGATAGCTTCTTTTGTAGCCCCCTCAAGACCTTTAACTTCAAGCCCAGTAGCCGCCAATTCGGTCAGCAACTCAGCCTTAGTAGGCCCTGATACAACTTCGGCTTTCTCAGGTTTAGGCTTTGCCACATACACACCTTCCCGCACGAGTTTGGATCGTACAGAATGCACGCTGCGTCCGATAGACTCAGCGATTGTTTCTAGATCAGTACCGGTAACATACTGATCAACGATTTGAGTAGTCATTGTTTCGTCATAGCTAGGTTTTGCCATCTGCAATCTCCTTTGTGTTTCAATATATTCAATATAGATCAAAAAAGGCAACTAGGCAACTTAAAACGTAAAGTGATTACTTAGTAAAGGTTTACTGATTTGCGTATTTACTGAACTCATGAGGCTTCTTGAATGCGTTTGCGTAGACCAGAGCTTGAGAATGAGTGTTTACGACTATTATAGTGTATTGCTATATGCTTATCCTCACAAATTTGTTTACCTGTAAATGGTTTAAACTTATACTCTTCACCGATAAAACGTACATCTATGTTATAGGTAAGTAGAATATCTTCTACCTCAGTTTCTTTCAAATAAGGAATGATTTCATCAATGTACATACACCCCTTGAGCTGTACATAACGCTCAAACACAGACTGAATAGGAGCGTTTTTTTCTGGTCTGTCTAGAGATGGGTCAATCTGTAGACCTACTATAAGATAGTCACAATGTTCTTTAGCATCTTTTAACATAGCTACATGACCTGCATGAAATAAGTCAAAAGCTGAGAAGGTAATTCCTACGTTAATTGTATTAGTCATCTATTAACTCAATGTTAACTGGACCATACACCTCAACTAATACATCTTCTTGTATCCAGCCATCTTCATGTAACATTTCGTAGTAATCTGATATATCTTCTAACATTACTTCTAGGTTATCTAGATATTGTTCTTCTGTAGCCGATATACCATCAGCACGATCAACATCAATATCTACAGACATAGCATCCATAGTAGAAACTAGTTCCCAGTCATAGCTAGAAACTACTACACCGTTAGTGTTTACATCTATATCTCTAGGCATATCAGAAATATCATCTATTTCAATATTATACCGACCCCAACGCCAACAAGTAGTTACTGATAGCTTAGACTGATAAGACTCATTAATATACCACTCTGTTTCATAAGTAGATTTATTTTGTTTGGCTTCTAGTAAGTATTTCATGTCATACCTTATTATGTAAAAAAGCGCCCATTGCTGAGCGCTTTGGTATATTTATATTACTCTAATATAAAGCTATAACCAACAACAATTTAAAAATTACTAGTGTTGTTAGTCTTTCTTAGATACAAAAGAATAAAACTCGGTTGCTTTAGCCAACATATCTTCAACTGAGTAAGGGGTAATAGCTTTTTGCATTTCTTCAACAGTTTTCTTACCTTCTTCAAACAGCTTTTTAGTAAATTCCATGTTGGTTTGATATTGTTTATCCATGTAGTCTTTAGCCATAGCTAGAATGTCGGCACGGATTTCAAAGGGATTTTTAGCCATTAACAATACCCTTCTTTAGTGTATCAGCAAGTTTAACCACTGCTTTATCAGCTTCATCCATCTGGTTTTTAAAGAAGTTAAAAGTGTACGCATTTACTGCTGTACTATAAGTTTTCCAGCCTGTTACTTTTAGGTCTACAAAAGTATTCATAAAAGTCTTATTATGTTCAAGTAGTTGGTTTAAATTAAAAATCATCGTTCTCTCCTTGTGTGTGTGATGAGAGGCTAACCAAGGCCTCTCGCGTGCTTTCTAGCTAGCAAAGCAGCTATTATAATAGTTTAACTAAGGTCATTAGTCCAGCAACATCATCTGCTATTAGTTTATTTGTCGCTTGCTCCAAAGAAGAAGTTAATAATAGTTGATACTGCTGTTCCCAATAAGAATCCTAGTATAATATTAGCAAAGTTTACACCATCTGGTGATAGCGAAAAGAAAGTAACCGAGAAGAAATATAATACACTTACTATTGCCCAAAACCAAGCAAACCAATATGTAAAGTGAATTGCTAATTTATCACCGCGTTTTACTAATTCTTCGTGTACATCTCGTAAACTGTTGTCAACTGTTGTAATGTTATCGTCTGACATATTAATCATCCAACAGCTTAGCTAGAGTCATTGGTCCAGCAATACCGTCTGCAGTTAGTCCGTTTTTGGCTTGCCATACTTTAAGAGCTTTTTCAGTACCTGGACCAAAAGCTCCATCAGCAGCAATACCTAGGGCCGATTGCATCATCTTAACACCATCACCCTTAGAACCTTTGCGTAGTGTTCCGATGTCACTTACATCAACATCATCGTTATCGTCACTATCTTCGACTACTTTAAGTGTTACTGGGCTACCAAGTACGTGCATTGCTTTGCTATAGCGTGCTTGACGATCAGCAAGACCAATGTTACCGCCATTAATGATCTTAGTCATTTTAGTAACGTCATCTGTATCAGCAATTGGATTAAGATTCTTAGCGTTCCAGAACCATGCTGCTGATTCAATAGCGCCTTTTTCAGTTGCTACATATTCAGCTGCTTGTTCTGCTGTCATGCTAATACTTTTACCAAAGTTAGTATAGTTCTCACGCCCAGTAAGCTGCTTTAGACCACGACCACGAAATAACCATCCGTCACCAGCTTTGGTATTGCCCATTTTAGAACTACGAAATTCATCTTGATAAACGTAGTTTGCAATCTTTTCTGGATTGCGAGCATACTCAGCGGCATTACGCTTTGGCGCTGGACCAAAGTAACGACCAAATACCGCAAGCAATGACTTTTCACTGTAGTTTAGATTTTCTTCTAGTGAGTTAAAGTTGTTTGATTCGTGGGCGCATTGACTAATAAAGTGTGCCACACGTCTTGATGTAGTGATATCATATTTTGGTAGTATTTCGCACATAGCATCGTACCAAAAATCAATCTTTTTATTTCCTGGAATTAGTGCAGCTAAGTGTTCAAGTTTAAAATCAAAGTTAAATGACATATATGTTCCTTTTCTAGTCTAGAAGACGATAGTCTTCTAGTTCTACTTTAGCAATTTTACTTCCAGCACCGAATAGCTGACTTGCATCAACTGTAGCGGTAGCCTTACCATCATTAATAGTAATAGGTTTCAACAGAGGAAAACCAGTGTTAGAAACTCTTACTTTATCTAAATAGCCTTTAATTACGTAGATCTTTTTTGACATAATAACCCCCCCTGTTTTACTTAATATAGCAAATATTTTGTAGTTATGCAAGAATAATTTTACCACTGTAGATTACGATCCATTGCCCAATTAGTTAAATCAACTACATCATCCATTGTATTATGGCACCAAGGATCGATAATCACAGGAGTATGACCACGAAACATTATATTACCGTCATGTAGATCTAACCTTTTAGCGTCAGAAGGATGTTCTCCCTCCTCGTCATAGTCAAGTACGTCTGTACGATCTCGTAGGTTATTTATAATAGCTATTAGCTGAGAGATCTGCTCGTCATCATTAATTATGCTTGGATTAGCACGACATATGTCAGTAAATTCAGAGTCATCTATGCATTGCAGAATTAACTGTTTAATAGCTTTAGTTACCTTCTTAGCAGCAACTTTAGTTTCATAGTTAAAGCTATCTAAAGAAGTTAGCCGCTCCATTTGGCATACAAAGTAATTATTATCATCATCGTGATAAAAAGAATATACTTTAGGTACAAAAGGATTACCTTGCATAGGATGCACGATCTCACTATAGTAAGTCAGCCACGGATCTTCCATGTCAGTACCTACTTTAATGATTTTAGTAGCGTCGGCTTGGCAAGCCATAGCTGCTGAGTAACAACCGATACCTAGAACGGCGTTGCCACGATTTACGAGTGATTTAATGATTTTGTGCGCAGTCATTACCTATCTCCCTTTGCTTAATACTAATATATATCAAACAACGGGGAGTATACAATAACTATGTCTATTTACCCGGCCCGGTATCTCTCAGGTATTATAGGAATAATAGGTTCAATGCTATTTCTGAGTAAGCTATAGTGTAGTCCTTTATTAAAAATATTAGCTCTGAAGCCTGTATCTGCAAAGTTAAGTGAATCCTTAACTGCATGAGGAATACCTATAGCTGTATACTTTCTATCGTTATAAGGATCTACCTTAATACTGTGAATAGGCTTATTTAGATCTATTAGTATTTCTTCTATATGTAAATCATATACTTCACTGTAGTCACAGCTTATATTGATTTGCCCAGAGTTAAGAGCACGTTCTAAGTATATAGTGCCCTCTGGTTCTGGAGCTTTAATCTTACTATCTATAAATGGGGAATTAAACCTGTATACATATAAAGAATATGTTTTTGGTAGTATTTTTGCTACCTTTTGCCAATGATTAATAGTTACTAACAGTTCTGTGCTAAAATGTCTAGCAGTTATACAGTCTTCAAAAAAAGCATAATCATAACCTTCTTTAGGAAAGCACATGTTAGCTTTTATATAGGTAACATCTGGGTAATTATTAAAACATAGTTTTTCATACAAATCAGATATATCTAGGTTATAAGCATCGACCCCTTTAGAACTGGAATAGGCTGCTATTCGACCTATTCCGCCAGCGATAAATATTACTTTCTTACCTACTATCTCAGCTAAGTTAGCATCTATTACTCTCTTTCCTTGCTCGTAAACATCACAACAGCCTACTGACCATGTGCCAGTTACTGTATGCTGCAAAGAGTTACTAGGTCTAAGATTAATCATTTTTACTATTTAAAAAAGCTATAGGCATATATTTATCATCCTGATTAATATTTTATTTTTGCATCTTCTTAACGCTGTTTTCATAGAGAACAGCTAGAGTAGATCCATCTGACCAATCATACCCAGTAGATCCTGTAAACTGCCCAAAAGCATTATCTTTGTTATCATAAGCTGCTTTTACTAAAGTTTTTAAAGTTTCTGTGTCTGCATTAATTGCTAACAGTACTGTAGTAAACTCAACTACTAAATCATTATTTGAGGGATCTTTACTAATTAGGGTATTAGTACCCTCAGTAGAGGTGCTATTATCACAAGTAGCACCTTCTTTAATTACTTTATCTGCATGTTTTTCTGTAAGCAACGCATAATCAATCTCACCGTTAATTAACGCTGCTCTAGCATCTCCAGAACCATCATAGCTAACTCCTACGTGGATAGTGTTAAAACTAGAATTAATAGCAGCTACTACTCTAGAAAAAACATATGTAGGGGTAGTATAACCAACCTTACCAGAGTCTTTAGTTATATTAATGTCTTTCATATGACAAGTAAATAACGGTGATGCCGCATACGCAATGATCTGCTCAGGGACTACTGTAAGAGTAGCACATCCTTCACCGTCACGACCAGCAGCTTCTAAGTCATTACCCCAAGGTAATAAAATTGGCCCTGATATATTAGGCAAGTTGTCATTAATAGCTACACAATTTTTTCCTGGATTTTGAAAGTCTATAGTATAGTTAGTAGCTAGATCAGCTGAAAGAGCTGTAGTAATAGCTGCCCAACTACCAGAATCTGAACCAGTATTCAAAATAGTTAAGTTCTCTGCAAAAGCAACAGAAGTAGATAGTATAAGTGCGGCAATAGTTAGTAGTTTCATGAGTTTATCCAATCATAATAAAGCTGGTAATCTTAATATGTTATCCAGCAAGGGGTCCTGTATAAGAAAGGCAAATACTAGCGGGGTAGTATCTATATTTCTTAGTAGATAAGTTATAGGTAACAAACCTATACACGATAGTAGGTAGAAATTTAGACTATTATGTGTATAACCTATATACACCACTAACAGTAGTAATAAAAGTAATAAGAAGTACATAATAGTGCTCATTTTTATAGCGTATAAATAAACTATATATTTAGCCATAGGCCATGCTAATAGTAATCCTATTAGATTTATAGCTATTAAACTAGTGCATATAGTTGTAATTAAATTGTTAATTTCAAAATAGTTTAGGTTAAAGCCTTTCATATCTAATATATTAAGTATGTAAGCCTCGCTAGAAAGTAAAGGTATAGAAAACAAGAGCATAGGTAGAAGTTGACTGAAAGCTCCGCTATTATTAGCCGTTTCAGAAGCTACAATACGTTTTATAGGGCTATTAGTAATCACGGTGCTTATAAAATAAGCAGCATAACTACTAAGTACTGTAGTAAGTCCTGGAACTAAACCAGTAATAAATCCTATAAAACTATATAAAGTAGAAGTTAGAATATTTAATCTGTGTATCTTAAACTTACTAGGAATATTAAAAAAGTCTGAAGAATCTTTAATCTTAGCGTTCTGTAGTAGTTGCGGTATAGCAAATAACATTATGCTGACAACTATAAAAGGAATACCGCTATAAAGGTATATACTATCAAATGTAAGAAATGGAGTGGTAAAATGAGTATTATAACCTACACTACCTAAAAATAATCCTAATAGTACTAATAGTATGTTACTGACTACAGACTGTTTAGATATTACACACATTAAAACTAAAGATGTGCTAAGTAATATAACATATAACTTAGTAGAGAATAGATACTTAATATTATCTAAATACGGAGCAAATATAAAACATAGAGCAACTACTATAAAGCTTCCATAAAAACTGCCAATAGCAGCACCACTTATAGCTTCAGATACTTCATCAGCAGATTTTAATTTCTTAGCTTCTATAACAGCAGGAAAAGAACTAGATTCACCCGCTATACCAAACATAGTAGCTGGTACACTACCTATATACTGACTTATACTAACTAGTGCTACGTAGGTTATTAATATATCAGTAGAATTCATAGTTAGTATTATAGGAGTAGCTACAAGTAATAATATAAAGTTACCTACTCCAGGTAGCAACCCAGATAGTAAGCCTAATAAACTTCCAAATAAAATAGGCTGTAGATCAAAGATCACTAGCAAATCCGGTTATAGATAGAGTTATTTTATCAGATATACCACAATTAGTAGTAACGTGATATACATTAGCAGGTATCTCTATACCGTCTCCAGTCTCCCAATTACTCCATACATTATCATGTAGCTGTATAAAATGACCCCAATCCCAAGGGCTTATAGCAATTAAAAATCTAATAATAGTTCCGTCTTTACCAGCTCTATCTTTGAAACTATGGAAAGTATCTTTGTGAAGCGGTATACAGTTTCCAGGAGCATACTTTAGTAGGCGTAAAAGTGCCGTATCTGACTCGATACCTAGTTTTTTGATATTATCTATACCGAATAGCCTTTTTAACTCTATATTCTGAGATTCTTTATGGTAGCCCCAGTTTTGTTCAGTAGCATTTGACTCTCCATAACCTAAATCATAAGTCATAACTATCTCACGCATAGCCTCTCCATCCTCAAAATAAGGGCGAGGTACGTGAGATTTAGTTATAGGGTCTTCTCTATGCATAAAATCTGTAAAATTGCGATAGTCTAAGTCAAATTTTACTTTATTTAAGGTAATATGACCTTTAAGGCTAACACCTTTATTATTTAAATACTCTTGATAGTAATTTCTTTTCTCGTAAATGTTACTCATGTTACTCTCCTATATTTAGAGTGCCTGCTTTATAACCTATAAATAAGTTAATAAGTGTCTTACCTTTAATCTTTGTAGATAGTAAAGATTTATATACATCTAATTGTTTACTATCGGCATATTTTAGTAGTTCTTTATTTTTTGGATTATCAAATAGAGATGATGTTTTAGTTTTTTTAAAAATAGGTACTACAGAAGTTACTCTAACTAACTTTATTACTAGTTGTCTATATTCATGAGTATTAGTTTTAACTGAATGTAGCTTATTATCTTTTAGATAGTTTTTAACTATATGTAATTGTTTTGCGTGCAATTTAGGAAATTCAGTGGTAGAGTAGAATAGCTCAATATTACTAAAAGAAGCTAACTCACCTAGATGAGAACTATCCCATAAATCAGAGTACCAATACCCTTTATCATAATACACATCAGGGGTTAAGTCGCAGAAAATATTACAGTAGTTTTTTCCTCGAATTTTAGGTATGTAATAGTTTCTTAGATCTAAACTAGACTTAGTATGTAACCACTTCTCGCCTAGATACTTATCATAGTAATCTTTGCCAAAGTCCATATAAGTTATTTTTGTATTAATAAGTATATTACTCAGATCTTTTAAAAAAGGAGTAGTGTAGTTATCTATCTCATGATTTGATTTATTTAAAAAGTTATCATTTATAGCAAATCTATACACCATAATTTCGTCTATAGGTATATTATTGCGCAAAAAGGTATTTAATACAGTGGTGCTATCTGCACCTCCGCTAAACCACAGTTTTAAGTATTTATATTTTTCTCGTAGGAGCAACGCTCGTTGTAGAAGAAGTTCTTCCCATGACTCTGTAGGTTCTTCATTCCACGAGTAAGAATAAAAGGATTCTGAAAATGCAAAAAAGCTAATAGAAGAGATGTCTCCCCTACTAGCTTCGATTGCTTTAATTTTGCTTTTATACCGAGTACCTGCATACTCCCAGTAAGAATTTATCATTTGTTTATGGTATATTATATTTTATACTAATGCAATTGAATTTTTAATTTATGTTCTCCAAGAAGTAAATACCATAACGTATCTATCTTCACGACCGCCATTTACAAAACCATGCACTTCTCCAGAAGGCAACTCATATACGTCACCAGCTTTCCAAGTACTTAGAGCATACTCTTCTCCGTATAGTATGTGCCCTAATTTGCTATCCATAAGCGGTATCCAAGCTCTTATAATTTTTTTACCTTGTTTATCAATATCTTCTTGAGTCCACAAAGATCCATCTGACTTAGTATCTCCTAAAAATGCAGGGAAAAAATCTTTATGAGGTGGTTCAAAGTTTCCAGGAGTGGTGCAGTATATTTTTGCTACATACCCTTCTTTTTTAGCTTTGATTAGGTAAAACCAGCTATCAGGAAAAAAGTCTTTATCAATAACTACTAGTTCTTTAAAAGATGCGTTATGTTTACCATAGTGTATATAATGCTCTTGTTCATGCATAGGACGATTCTCATAAGTATGAGCATCTAAAGGACTGCATTTATATTTCCACATATTTTTAGGTATAGAATTTGCATAATCAAAAATTGTTTTAATAGGTAGGCAATCTGCAAAGTTACCTAAATAAGGAAAGCTACTCATAACGATTCCAATAATGATGTTCTACATTTAGTAAAGATTCTAAGTTTTGAACTCTAAGTTCGAGTTTTTTGTTTTTATCTTCTAAATGCTTGATGTATTCGTCTTTAACCTTTAGCATATCATTATAAATATTAATATCTATGTAACCTGGTTCCATTAATGCTCCTATAACTGGCCTAAACCTGATCCTGTAAGGGAGTAAGCTCCAAAACCAATGTGTCTATGCTGAGACTTAGCATCTTCATAAGGACACCCTTCTATATTACATGGAAATACAGCTGGTTTATTATTAGTAGCTTCCCATAAATTAATTGTACATACAGTACATTTACCAGTGCATTCACCAAAGTTTCTCTTAGCCATAATATTATCCTATTTGATTAATGTTTAGAATATCAAAAAAATAACTAGTTAGCAATAGTAAGATAAATTTATACGGACTTCTGGCTGGCACAGTTAAGAAACTACGTTTCCTGCTATTACTCCCTACGGTCGCACAGCTTTTGAACCACTGTCGAAGCGCTGTGCCATAGCGTAATCAGTTCAACAATGCTTGTGAACAAATAATAGCACTAAAATTACTAACCAGCAACTTATAAAGTATTTAAAAAGATAGAGTTTTATAGTCTTTGCCAAAGTATTTAATAAACTGCTGATATCCGTTATTTTGATCAATCTGTCTATTAGGTACTACAGCTACGAAATCTCTAAAAAGCATGAAGTCAGAATTTAAACTACTAAAGTGTTGTGTTTGTTCAAGTAGATATGCTAGTACTTTATCTCGTAAGTCTGTACCCTTAACATATATATCAAAGCTACCAGCTCTTAGAACCTGATAAATATCTTTATCTTGTTTAGTTAAGTTGTAAAAGTCAGTAGCACTACCTCTATAATTTATGAGTATACACGAAGTTTGTTGCCTAAACAACATATCTATACGAGTACCAAAACCAGAACAGTTACATATAAAATTAGTAGTAATGCTAGATTTTTCTACGTCAGACCAGTCAAAAATAACATTAGTTTTATCTACATGTTTATTTTGCACATACTCACAAAAATCTTGTTTGTAGTCATCACTAACCCAGTATACAGGATCTACTGCTATTATTTGTTTATGTAGCTTACTGCATACAGGAGCTAGATAATCAAGATCATTACCAGTAAATGTTCCAGCTAGCACTAGCGGTTCATCATTTAAAAATTTACTAACTAATTTACAAATTAATAATATAGGGTAAGATACTTGTCCATCAGCTTTAAGGGCTAGTTCTCTATTTGATAAGTTGTCTAATGTTTTAAAATCCATTAATATAATCTTTCTTTAAATTTATCATAGTCATTGATCCACATAATCTTTTCAAACTCTTTGTAGTTTTGAGCTAAATCTAGTAGAGGAAAGTTTAACCAGTGAGTAAAAGGTATGCCACATAGCTTTCTAGTCTGAATTCCTAATAAAGTCTCTAAAAATTCTAACCTGTCTGTAGAAGTAGATGATAGTAAATTATTATGTACCTTAAACTGGTGCTCTGCATAATAATCAGATAGAAGATGTTGAGAGTTTATATAGTTTGTTAACTGTTTAGTTTTATACCAATTATCAAATTTAGCTACTCCACGTTTGCTGTAAGCTATAAATGCATTAGCTATTTGATATGGAGTTTTTACGATCGGATCTGTATTACCTCTTATTGGAGCTTCAAAATCAGAGCCTGTTAACACATGATCAAAATTAGATATAATCATTGTTCTATTACATAAAAAATATGTGTAATCAAAGGGAGATCTTACTAAACAATCTAAGATATTTTTACTTGGAGCTGCATCATTAGAATGTAATAAGTCAGTTAATAAGCACTCAGCGTCTACTGATAAGCTGCTATCACTAGTTAGTACTAACCTAGGAAGCTGCGGATAGTATCTTTTTGCAAGATGTATCGACATGTTAAGTAGATACTGTTGTTCTATATTTTCAGAGCATACCCACATAAAACCTGCCATTATGCTGACTTCTCAAATATATATATATATTTATTATGCTTATACTGTTTTTCTCTAAAAATAGGAAAAATGCAGTACTCTACTAGCTTAACATTTTGTAGAGATATTATTTTACTATGTTCAGTATAGGTTATATCTAACCCCTGATCTGTACGGTAATGTCTATCATGGTATATAGTTGTTTTTTCATTATCTTGATCAGGTTTACATATCAATACTAGATGTTTGAAGTTATAGTTATCTACTATATTCTGTAGCCACCCCATATAGTCAGTTATAAGTTCTAGCACTCCTGAGGTGAGTATAGTATCATAATGATTACATGGTATTTGCTCTTCTGTTATACAAGTAATTTGGTTTGAAGTAGCGTATAACTGATTACATATATCCATAAATTTAGGATTAGCATCCCATATATCAATAGTATTAGCATACTCTTGTAATATATGGGCATGCTCTCCAGTACCGCACCCTATATCTAGTATTTTTTTATTTTCAAATAAGTATAGTCTATCTGTTAATAGCCATGTTAACTTATCTGCTATGTACTTTAAATGAAAATAAAATTTTATAGGGTTATATCTAGCAAAGTATTTATCCATAGCTCTATAGAAATTATTATCTACAGTATAAGTTTTTATTAACTTACGTAGTGCTGCAGAGCTAGAATACTTACTCCCACTCACTATCGTCTACCATTTGCTATAGCGTCTGCTCCATAACTAGCAGCGAATGATTCAGGCTTAAGCTTTGCGTGAATACCAGTCATGCCTAGAACATAGCCAGCTGCTTCAGTAGCTGCGCAGTTTGAGCCGTGCATAGGGTCAGTATTAACATCTAAGTGGATTTCTACATCAAACTCATCAATAAAGGGCGCAATCTGAGTATAAAGTGAACAAACCTTCATAACTTCATTCATCATACGCATTTTAGGACGATTCTTTTTAAGATCGTAGTCTGGCTCTATAGAATTATGAGAGAATATTCTACAGCCGTTATTGCCATTTTTATGTACAATAGCTACAGTAGCGTACCTAGCGCTCCAGCGATTATCCTTGACGTATCTTACTGAGTCACAGCCTAGATATATTTTGGTATTTGAATCTAGTGTGACAAGTAGATCAACTAGTTCTTCTATCTGTGCTTGTGTTAACATGCTATTTCCCTTATAATTAAAAAAGGCAGCGAGAGCTGCCTTTTATTTAGTTTATCCAGCACTACGAGTTAGAAAATTAACTCGAACCTTAGTCGGTTTAAAGTATTTGTTGATAACATCTTGAGCAATACCAATATCAACTGGCTTGCAGGAGAAGATGTCGATATATGCATCGCCGTTTGCATCAACAAGGTGCCCAGTAATGCTGCTAGTCTCGATCATCTGACAGAAGCTAATACCAGCTTTGTCGATAGCGTGAGTAGCAAAGTGTTTGATCATTGGCTCACCGTAGGCTACCATATCGATTGCAGGAACAAGTTCTTTAATAAAGTTGTAAACATTGTCTTTGCTTGTAATAAGTCCTTTAGCACAAGCAGCGCAATCGAAGATCGCGTGATAACCCCAGTATGCCATTAGCATCTCCTAATTTGTTTGAATAAAGGCAGTCTCTATTACTAAAGACTGCCTTGCTGATATAAAAAGTACTTGTTAAAATTAAAAGCTAGTGTTAGTTGATAGATGATAACTGATCAGTGATATCTAAATCCTCAACATCGCGTTTCTTGTAGCGATTATACAAAAGTTAAGGCTGGCAGCAAGAACTACTTCTTAACAGATGCCCTAGACATAAAGCTTCTAGGCTGCTTAACACTAGCTATTAATTTTAACTATAATTATTTATAACACATACATGACTACTAAGCAATACTAAATTTAAAGTAGTATAATGGTGGTGTGGGAAAGAATCGAACTTTCTCTTCGGGCTTATGAGACCCAAGTCAGCACCAAGCTGCCACACCGAATTGGCGAAGGTACAGAGAGTCGAACTCTGGCTTGCGGTTTTGGAGACCGCCGTGCTACCGTAACACTTTACCAACATTGGAGGTGTGGGTGAGATTCGAACTCACGACTTTACGGATTTGCAATCCGTTCCCTTGGGCCACTCGAGCACCACACCTTAAATCTTCATAAGTTCAATTTAGCGTTTTCTTGTGCGAAACGATAATCGTTGAACTCCTCTTCACATTCAGACTGTTCAATCAACCGAATGTCAAGAGCTATGCTTCGGTAAGTCGAATACTCACCCATGTAGTATTTAGTTCGGTTCTTCAATATTTTATAGCAGTCATCAGGCTTACGATAAGCAACGATATCTGCTTCTGCTCTACCTTCATAGGAAGCAGCATCGTAAAGCTGTTTTGAACTGTAGATAAGAACCTTAACCATGATATATCCTTTTAATTCGTACTGGATAGTGAGATGTACTATTACCAATAGTCAGTTAGTTTTTTTAAATAAGTGGTCAAACATATTTGCTATTTGCTCGTGCGCAACTTTGGTGGGGTGCTTGCTAAATGGATTTAGTAAATCTTGATCTATCAAAAATTTCACGCGGTCACCGTCAATACCCCAGTGACTATAGTGATAATTACTATCAAACTGGTTACTACCATTGCGTATTACTAGTTGACTCATAAGATCTCGGTTTTTTGGAGAGTTGATTACGAAATTTGTAATTGACAAGTTATTTACAAATTGTGCAAATTCATGTTTTGTATTTAAAATTTCATCAACTACTCTACTATCGCTTGAGAATTTTTTGTCGACAAACTCCTGCCAGGTAGGCCAATCAAGCTTTGCACACTCAATATAGTTATTTTTAAATTCTGACAATGCGGGACTATTGATAGAATAGTCATGATGATTGAACGTGTCATACCAATAATTTTTGATTCCGAGAGACTTAAAAAACATATTCCAGTGAGACATCTCATGGGCTAGCATGAACACCTCTTGCTCATGCCTATAGATATACTTGGCAAAAAACTCACATATGATTGACTCAAGTTTTGTTTTTTTACCAAAACTTGCTATAGAATTATACATAAAATTTTCGACTTTGTTCAAGCCGGCCATATATATTTCATTCCTCGCAGTTGAAGTTATACCCCATAACACAATAATTTCAGCACCGGTATCTTGTAACTCTTGAAATTTCTTACTATTGAAAAAAGTTTTTGCTAATCTGAACTGTCTTTGATTACTAGAGGCTCCTTGGGAGAAATTTATATTATCAAAGTTATAACGTTTACTAAGGATACCTCTAAAGCTTAACTGGTTACATATAGAACTATTCCAAGCATCTACCTGCCATATTTCAGGGTTAAACTGCATAGATTTGTCGTAGTTTACGCCTACCCCATAAACCCAACTACAGCCAAAGGTGATCAATGCTTTTATCATATATCCTTTCAATTGGTACTGGATAGTGGGATCGAACCACGTCCACCTCAGTCACAGTGAGGGATGCAACCGTTACACCTTATCCAGCATTGTATAGCGCTACCAAGTTACCGTCTAGTGATAAAGATTCTGGGTAGCTAATCCCGCATCCATCACACACCGCGTTAGCAAGTGCCGTCTCGAGTAACTCAGTTACTTATGGAGCCCCCAGAGAGATTCGAACTCCCGACCCATGGTTTCGAAGACCAGTACTCTATCCAGCTGAGCTATGGAGGCAATTGGTAAAGCATACGGGTTACGATCCCGTCTCTCTATCTTGAAAGGATAGCGATCTCACCAGAAATCAAATGCTGCATGATATGGTGGGAGTGAAGGGAATCGAACCCAACATGCATTTCCGCGACGGATTTACAGTCCGCTGCCTCACCTTGAGGCGGCACTCCCATATATTGGTAGTCCTAGGGTGAATTGAACACCCGACCTAAGAGTTATCAGCTCTTCGCTCTCCCACTGAGCTATAGGACCAAAATGGTGCCAAGGGAGAGAATCGAACTCCCTACGCTCCGCTCTTCAGGCGAACGCTCTACCAATGAGCTACCGAGGCATTATTTAGAAGATACACCGCTGTGATTGTTCATCACTCAGGAATTCCGGCCCTCTGACATAACAGAATGTCTTACATGCTACCTTACTGTATCGGTGTATCATCAAAGTAATGGTGGATCGACTGGGGTTCGAACCCAGGTTGACACGGATTAAAAGTCCATCGCTAAACCAACTCAGCTACCGATCCATTCTTCAGCGCCATCTTGTCATCACGGCGTTGAACTTTTTTGCTTTTTCCATGAGCACCGCAAACCTTGAAGCGCATATGCTCTACGTAAGGATTGCGTTGTTTAGGAAGTTCTTTCTGTTTTCGTTTCATACATGTTCTCCGCATATCTTTTCATTTGTGATCGTGCTTCTTCAAGATAGTTGGAAGCACCTCCAACACCGCCAGTTTCATCAAACCACACAAACACACTATCGCCGTACTGATAGATGTCTGACTCAATTTTAATTGGATAGGTTGTCATGTCATTTCCTCGGTTGTGTATCTTTTGTCTCTACTTATTCAATATACTATCTCATTCACGTAAAGTCAACAACTCAATTAACATAAAGTGGTTAGACCTAGTAGAAATAAGATTACTAATAGCTAACCCGAAGTTAATTATTATTGTAATAGGTAACACGATGGACCAGATCTTTTTTAACATTTACTTACTTATTTGGCTCCTGAGGAGGGTCACGATCCCCCGACCTAATGATTAACAGTCATTTGCTCTACCAACTGAGCTACTCAGGAATAATTAAATTTTGGTTATTAGTCAACCTATCATACGGCTGTGGAAGTATATTTACTATTAGATGCGTTCTAGTATAGTGAGTCCGTTATTATTAGTAAATATTTCAAGTACGCGCCAAGAATCTGTCTGTAGTAAAAACTCATCTATAGCATCTTGTAATCCGCGTTCGCTACCATCTTCTCCATGTCTAGCATAAAGAGTAGTATCATGAAACATCATAAACTTACGAGCTACTTCTCCGTGAAGGTGTAATTCTTGTACAAGTTGTGGATAAATATGCCAAGTATCAATAAATAATAAATCAGTTGATTCTAATACTGTTTGTAGCACGTCAGCTTGTATAAATTTAAAATCAATGTTATTCTCAGCCGCAAAAGCTTCTGCATATCGAATATTATATTCAGGAGGTTGGTTTAGATCATAGGCACGAATAACTGGTACACATGAATCTAACCAAGCCCAAAGCGATATAATTTTACGCACTCCTAGCTCTGTAACAGAGTTACACTCTTTGGCATAGCGTTTAAACGTAGGAAGATGCTCATTAATATCTGAAGGAGTAGAAGCTAATTCTGGATATAGACTTTGTAACATAAGTTTCCTATTGTAGTGGATGGGGAGGTAGGATTCGAACCTACGGTACACGCATTCAAAGTGCGATGCCTTACCACTTGGCTACTCCCCAATAAAATGGTGCGGGATGACGGACTCGAACCGCCGACATTCTGCGTGTAAAGCAGACGCTCTACCAACTGAGCTAATCCCGCGTTATTATTTGGTGGAGAATGGGGGATTCGAACCCCCGACTCAAGCGTGCAAGGCTAGTGTTTTCCCGATTAGACTAATTCCCCAAATATGCGATGCTGGGAGCCACCCCTTCTAGGTTGCATCACTACCCGTCATATTTCTTAAGGGTGAAATATAACTAAAACCCCCATCTATTATCGTTGACAGGCACGCTTGTATACAAGAGTTTATTAAAGTGTCAAGTTGTAACAAGAAATTCTCTGACACTGGTCTTGGGTGGCTAGCCCCAAGTTTGGCGACCTAGACGGGTTTCGAACCCGTGTTCTTCTGCGTGACAGGCAGACGTATTAACCACTTTACCACTAGGCCAATTCTATTGGCGGATCGTGTGGGAATCGAACCCACTCTACGTTTCCGTAGTACGGTTTAGCAAACCGCTGCCTTACCATCCGGCCCACGATCCATTATAGTTAGTTCGATGGAGACGGGTATGCATCCCCTTTTCAGCGTCCGGGTTCCCAAGGTTATGATCAGCTTTATACCCCATACAGTGGACCATTTCTTCGTGGCTGACTCATCAGCTGGCTGACTATATAGGAAGCATCTCTCCCGACCTCGTCTTAGTGTTGCGCTTCTACGAGAGGCGCCTAAGACCGTGTAACTACGCCGTCCATCGAATTTTGGCGGAGAGCGTGAGATTCGAACTCACGGAACGTTTCCGTTCGGCAGTTTTCAAGACTG
>Ga0181356_1000392_pt1 | contig 18568 bp, 36 predicted proteins | sample Fa13VDMM110SN_FD_130104 | JGI IMG/M metagenome (GOLD analysis project Ga0181356, IMG submission 130104) | Freshwater viral communities from Lake Michigan, USA - Fa13.VD.MM110.S.N | ecosystem: Environmental > Aquatic > Freshwater > Lake | place: USA: Michigan | collected 2013-09-24 | reverse complement strand
GACTTATAGTCGGGTCTTAATTTAACATGTGTTGGGTTTATTTTCTCCCAGTGTTTTCTATCACGCATCACCTCAGCATATGCTTTTTGCTTGTTGGGCGCCCATACGTCGTTGAAGCCACCTGATGTCCAGTTAAATAAATATAAGTATTCACCGCTGATACTGTTTCTATATAGTTTGCTCATATAATATTTTTAATTTAAAATTAATGTTGGGTGTGGTTTAATTTAGCCTTAATGCCTGTTTAATTATTAATTAATTTTGGGCCGCGTTTAATTATAAATTAATCTCATCTAGTACGTCCTGGATTGCTAATTTAATTTTAACTACTTGTTCCAGTTTTAATTTACTAACATCATATCCCATGTCGGATAAAAATCTTTGTACAGTCTCGTAATCTTTTACTATGCTGTGTGTTCTTGTTCTTTTTAACTTCATATCTTTAATTTCTTATTATATATAAATTTAACAATCCAGCCCGGGTCACCCTAACACAGACGCGCCCTTCCGCGGGTGGAGGCGCAATATTTTTAATTGGGGCGCGCCGTAAACGCAATATATACTTATATAGATCCTTATTTTAAAACAGGTTTGGCTGTGTCGTGCAAAGGATGGACGGTACCCACCTTTACAACCACCCACACATTAACCACTCATCACATACCATACTATACTTATATAACCATATACCGCTCATAACAACGCTATACTAACCGGCTCATCACCCATCGAACATATTGATCACCCATTACGGTCCTCGTTTATATCGCCTCTATGTTGTTGTTATAGTATGGGTTTTTACCTACCTACTAGCATGCCATATATACCCAGTTATATCCTTTATCGTATCCTCCACCCTATACATTCGTCCACTCACCATGTATACGTCTACATAGCTTGACTTTGTATCACCGTTCCCGTCACGTATGGTTTGAGCCTCCATTGATTCGATTTGGTTCTCATTTAACCATACCGATTTGTTTTGTTGGTACCTTGTTAATTCTATCATGTCGTTATTGTTTATTTATCCAGTCCTGGGTATTATTATTCCTCATCGTCTCTTACCTCATTATCCTTCTCATCTAACTCTACCTTAATAACTAATGTTATAGTAGTGAACAATACAATTAATGATATTCCAATAAACCAATTAACAAAGTGAGCGGCCAAATAAAATACACCACATACTGCTATAAATGCTGTTATTGTAATTAATATTGCTTTGATTAAATTTTTCATATTATTTATTTATTTATGTTTATTATTACTTGCCCAATCTACAAATGGATTTTCACCATATCTTTTTTTATAATACTTATCTGATAAATTACTTATTACATGAGGATTATCTCCTGTTGAATGTGATACAAATCCTGCCTGATATGCTTCTCTAATCTGATCATACTCCATAATCTTTAATTTGAATCGTCTATCCTCAAACCACCTAGTAAAGTCAACATACGGCCATTCATCCTCTTCAAATTTTTTAAATACCTCATCTAACACTGTCACTAATGAACCTGCATATCTAGTTTGAGCAATCTGATCATCAATTGATAATTTGCCTATGTGATCATGTTTTTTAGGTTTCATATTATTTTTTCTTATTTAATACATCTACACCTGCTGTGTTAGTTAAAAATCCAATTGGTTTTTGTTTAACCACTCGTTTCTTCTTCTTGTCAGCCGCAGCTATAATCTTATATATATCACCTAACTTATTATTTAGTATAACCATATTGGTAGCCATACCTAACATATACCATATAACACCTACTTGAGCTATAATTAAAACTACTATTAATACTAAAATAATTTCTATCATTGTTTAATTTTTATATTGTGGTGTTGGGGGTGTGTCGGGTGATTTAGATTTATATAAAGCTCCCGCCGTCACATTTATTTAATTTGTGATATGATATATATGTATTAATTTTTGATTGGTTTGAAAAAGCTGCATTGGATATTTTTTATATTATAATTCCTTTAACTATTGCCTTACCTTCTAATTGCTCCTGATCAAGTTCTTCTACCTGCTCATGGCTTCCAAAATACTTAGTTTCATATATATCTAAAGCCATATAAACGTCTGTTATTATATTATTAACATCGTTATATCCTCCTTCATATCCTTGTCTGAATACTGAAGTATTAGGATCTAATTGCTGTAGTTGGGTGATTAATTCTTGTACTGTCATAATGTAATTATATTTTTATCCATTTATGTGTTGAATCTAATTTAAATGATCCTATATGTTGTTGATTCCATTCATTTGGACTTATTAAAGATAAAAATAATTTATCTAATTTACTTATATACAAATGATATGTTTCACCTGTTACTGGAATAAAACTATATTGAGATGAATAAACTAATTCATTCCAATTAACTTCATCTACTAATCTATTAAATTCGGCTTTTAATTCCTCATATTTAGTTTTGAATTGTTTATTAGCCTCATTTGCTTGATTAGCTTTCCAACCTGTAACATCTTCTAATTTAATAGCAGGTGCACCTACATTTGAACCATAAGCTAGTTCTTTGGAGTAATAACCTTTCTCTTCATCCCAAACTATTAAATCGGATTTTTTATTCATACATCTTCTTTATGATGTTTATCATTCCATTCATCATCCTTCCAAGGCACATCTCCTTTTATATTAAGAAAATCATCTCCTTTATAATCTGGATGATTCTCATTCATATTATCTATACCTCGAACCCAAGCCCAAGCTAATAATGATGTTGCTGCTACTATTAAAATTGCTATTAATATCATAGTTTATTTTAAGTTTTTAATTCTAACTAATACTTTACTTACTTCATCTTTATTTAAGAAATTTAATACATTATTTGTGATTTCTGTATCATACACTATATTACTAGATTCTTTATCTAATACTGCTAATTCATAATGTCCCTTACGAGCACCCATTATAAGTTCTGATGTAATTATAGAAGCACCATATCCATTATCAAACCAAACTAACGCTTGTTTAGCATGAGTTGCTTTATTGAATACTAAGTCTTTAAACTCTACTGTATTTGATGTTTCGACTATTGGTGTTGTTTTTCTTTTCATAATCTTTATTTTTAATTCTTATTATATTTAAATATAAGAAATTAGTCTGGGTCATTATTAATTAACGTTTTTAATTTCTTCTTTAAATGATTCAAAACTAGTTGTATCAATATCTTTTATATTATACAATTCAAATTCAATATCTATATTTTTATTAGATTTAATAACTAAAATATGATAATCTTTACTCAATAATGAATTAGTAGTATATAAATTAGTACGATCTATATCTTCTGGTTTAGCATTTTTACTTAGTCTAATTACAAAAATTGGTTTTGTTTTTTTGTTTTTTCCTATTGAGCAGATTACCATAATATTATTGTATTTTCTTTTTACGTCCTCTAGTTTTAGTAGTTAATGCTGCTTTAGCATTAATTTTTCTCATTTCTCTATTAATACGTCTATCAATTTTAGCTTGTTTAGCTATTTGTCTTTGTAATTTTTCTGCTTCTGGCTTATAAACAATACTAACTTCAATTGGACCTCTATCTGTTATATTTAAATCATATTTCCAAGTAGTTGTACTTAACTCACTTTCATATACTCTACTAAACTTAGTAGGTTGTTCTTCAACTGGTAATTGTCTTGGTCTACCTCTTTTTGTCATAGTATTTTAATTAAATATAATCTTGAATATCATACCAATGTGATGATTGATATGGTCTAATATTTTTAACTCGTGAATCGTTTTTAAGTCTTTCAAAATCTTTTTCAAACTCTTCTTCACTATGAGCTGGAAAGTCCATTTGTGTTCCGTTGTCATACAACACATCAAAACGAGCCATATCATACTCTTCAATGTAACCAATAAATCTAGCAGACATATATTCTGCTTCTGTTTTAAATTTAAAATTAATTTTCATATTTTTCATAACCTTTATTATTTTTTCTTATATAATAAAGATAACAAGGGGATTGAGGTCAACCAACTATTTATTCTTTAGTTGCTTGATAGCAAAACGATAATCATGCATTTCTGCATTAGACATTTTTTTAATGTTACTAAATATTGCTTGTTCTATTTTGTAATTGGAAGGATTTTGATATCGTAACTTAACTAACTCTATAGTGTCTATCACTAACTGTGTCATAACTTATTAATCGCAACTGTGTTTGGTTAATATATCCTTTAATTTAGTTGTATCTGCCTGAGTAAATGTTTTATTGTCTACTCGTTTGATAATATTTTCTATTAATTTGATATCTTGTTTAATATCTGCTATTCTAGATGTATGATCACCATACTGTTTAGATATCCAAAATTCAAGATGGTTATTTAAACAAATTACTGATTTATTAAGTAAGATTTGATTATGTTGTTGCTCAATTTTTTTATTATCAATACCACCACCTAATACTCCATTTAAATCTATATTAAATTTTTTAAGTGAATTACCTTTATTACTTTGTTGAAGTAATTTATCAGCTAATTTATCATAAGGATTTCTCGCCATATAAAATAAATATAGGGGGCTATTAACCCCCTTATTTAATTAACAGCTAACATATTCTGCTGCTAACTCCCATAACGCTTCATTAATCTTTAAATCTTGATTAAAGTTTTTAATGGTTCTTGCTTTACGATTTTTATTACCGTATCTGAACCCACCACCAATGATTTTTTCTTGTACTCTATTATATACACTCCATAAATCATTACCTTCATCTTCTTTACGATCTACATTTAATAAACCTTCAATATCAACAAATGTATTTGATTTTTCATCATTGAAGCGTAACTGAATTGCTTTATGAGCGAAATCAACCATTTGCTCTTCAGACAATTCAGTTTGTGAAAATTGATCCATTTTCTCTACTAATGCTGGAAATGAATCAACTGCTTCATTAATTTTAGTTTGTAATTCAGCAAACGTATAACCCATGTGGCGTAATTTAAAGTCACCATAACTTTTATCAGCAATTACTAAACCATTTGAACATACTAATCTAAATAAACCAATCTGGAATTTAAATGAACTTAAACCATCATGACTATTTGTTAATACAATTTGTGGATAAACCATATCACCATCATTACCTTCAATCTCAATATTTGGATTGAAAAACTTAATCATGTGACGTTGATAACCTACTGTTGTTGATTTACGAGCTTTAATCTCCTTAGCGTCACATGGTAACCAACCTAATGATATCATATCATTAATAACTCTATCAGTTGGAATATGCACATAATGCTCACTCAAACCTGCTTTTTGTTGAGTTTGGAATGTACTTGGAGCTAATTCTTTAATTTGATCTAATGTTAATGTTTCGAATACGTTTTTCATAACTTTTATTTTTTAATTTGTTTAACTTATTTTTTCTTATATAATAAATATAACAAATTAATCCAGGTCATTTACAGGCTCCCTAGTAGACTAGTCAATTGGGCTTGAGACATTACTCCTGTATGTCGTTTTATTACCTGACCGTCCTTCTCAAAGATAAGTGTTGGTACACTAGATACGTTATAACTAAATGCTAAACTATGTTCTACACTAGCATCAATTTTGGTATATGAAGTACCTGTTTCAGCCATCACGCTGTCAAATATAGGACCAAACATACGACATGGTCCACAAGTTGGAGTTGAAAAATATTTTACTGTTATCATTTTAATTATTTTTTAAGTGCACTATTTAATCTTTCTTCATATCTAGCTTTAACTCGTTTAACAGCAGCATCTGCTGATGATAATCCAAAATTAAATAGATCACCCTCATTAGGGTGTTTACCTTTTTTAATCTCATCTAAACACTCTTCTGTGAAGGCATCTAATAATGTTTTAATAATTACTGAAGTTTTTTCTGGTTGCATTATTTTTCATTTAATAAATTAAATACTTTTCTTAATCCAAACTGAAGTTGATTATTAATTGTTTCTTCTTCTTTTCTAAGATCAATATCTAATTTTTGATCAAACATTTTATATAATTTAGTATATAATTCATAATTGATTTCAATATGATAACTATACTTATGATTTGTAATTTCTAATAATGAATGTTGTAAAACAATATATAATCCTTGTTTTTCCAATTTAACAATTCTTTTATTAGTAATAGGCATTAAAATTAATTCAGCTTCTATTTCTCTTAACGCTTTTCTAAAGATAGATGCTGATAATTGATGGGTGGAGTCAGTTGGGAATGCTTTATCCTTATGAATATTTCTCCAGAACTTAGTTGTTGTAACTTTAAATTTTCTAATTAATCTTCTCATAATGTTAAATATAATTTATTTATTTTAGTTAGCCAAATTTTTCTCACGTAAAGTTTTAACATGTTTACATAACCCCTTTGATCTCCAAAATCCAGGACATGTACATCTGTAAGTATCTTTAGATGGTTCATAAGTTGTTTTATAAGTACCTAATGAACCTACAGTTTTTTCAATTACTGTTTCTTTAACTGGTTTTGGTCTAATCCATTTAATATCATCTATTGTTGTTTCCGGATGTACTTCAATCCAAGATGGTATAATATATTTTTTACCTTCTCTAGATGTATATAAATGGGGAGACATATAATGATTAAATTCATATCTAAATACATTAGCAATACAAATCTTGATACCATCTTGAGATGGTTTAATACTAAATGGAGCAGGAGAACTTATTAATTCATTTGTTACTCTTCCATCTCCATAATGTGTTTGAACTTTATATAACATAATCTTTATTTTAATTAATTAACCTACTAATATCTCTTCTAAACAATCACAAATCCAAACATTATCTTTACCATAAATTTCACGAGCTGTAATTTCTACAGCCAACGCACTTGAATAATTATTTGAATTGTAAATATTCACAACATCATTTCCTTTTACTACTCTAACTATGTATCTCATAACTTTTATTTTTTCTTATATAATAAAGATAAGTAATGAGCCGAGGTCAAAAAATCAATATGATTTATTAAGTCATAAGGGTCCATTAATAAATTTAAGTAAGGGATTGAGGTCAGACCTTAGAAATGAACTCACTTCCTGGTTCACTATTTGAACCTGTACTTGATATACCTAGATTTTTTAAATGTTCATTATAGTAATCATCTAACTCCCAAGTAATATCACTTTGATAAGTTGATGGATTATAATCTTCAATATGTTGAACTTGTTTATCAGTAAAGATATTACCTATATATAAGAAGTAATGATTATAACATAGTAATTCTAAATTCTCTATTCTCCAATTTTTCTTATTACTATCTTTAAAATTAAGTATTAGAGGTACTTTATAGTCAATTACTCTACGTTCAGCGAAACCACAATTAGCACAACATTCTTCTAAATAACTTTCTTGTATTAATCTATTCTTTAATTTTTCAGGTGTGTATGAGTCAACTGATACTCTACCTTCTATTATATCTACTAATGCTGGTTCTTTACCTCGGTTAGGTAAAAATTTAGATATACCTTTACCTGATTGGTTTAAATGTTTTTCAAATAATGTTATACCATTTTCATCTGTAAAGTTTTTAGCATATTGTTTATAATGAGTATAACTACAGTTTAAATATCTAGCCGCTGCACGATTAGATTTAGTCATTCTCATCGCTCGTTCTATATCATCTTTTAAAAATGGTTTTGGTTTCATAACTATTTAATGTCTGGATTATTTTTTAAATTAATTAAAATCGCCCAAATGTCATCTGGTGTTTCTGAAGGTACTACATTATCATTTTCATCATATAAATCATTTACTGAACCATCAGGATTAAATTTATCATATAAATAAAAACTAATTACTTCATATCCTTCTTTACCAAAATGTAAAAGTATAAGTGAATCTATTATTTGTAAAAACATCTCATCATAACTAGTGAGATCAATTTTTAGTTCTGTTTGGGTAAGGTGTGACCTAATTTGAGTAGCTTGTATATTTAAAAGTATCCCAGCGAATAAATCTTTTTGTTTATCAATATGGGCTTTCTTTTTACGTTTAACAGTAGAGTTAATTTGAAGTAATTGGTCTACAGCATTTTTTATATCATCAAAACTAGTGCTTTGTTTCATTTTATTTTATCTATTAAATTTTTTATTTCAATACATTTCTCATATTGTTCATCTTTTTCAAATTTATTAATACAAGCTTGTAAAGCTGGTTCCCATTGATTTTTATCTAATTCTATAAAATATTCACTTCTACCTATTGTAAATAATGTGACTGTTTTTTTCTTAGTATTAATAGCATCTTTAATTCCTTCAAATGCTTCTAAATAAACAGCGTTTGAAAAAGTATCATTATTAATAATAGATTCAATATCTGGTTTTCCATCTCCATTAACACTTAATATCATTGTTGGAATTACTCTAATTTTTTTAGCCATAATATTTTGTTTACTATAAATATTTTAAATTAGAGTTTGAATCATGTTTTATATAAGTTCCCCATTTATATTTTGCATATTCGTGACCATTAATTTCTGCTTGTCTTCTTTTTTCTCCATTCACTGACACTGAAGCAAAATGATAAAAATTACAATCAAATACCCTAGACATTTTTAATCCAGATAATTGACATTTTAAAAAGAAATCCCAATCTGAAACCATCCCTTGTTCATAATTTTCATCCCATCCTCCTACTCTTAAATAATCTATTTTAGACATAAAAATAGGTAATGTTGAACCAGTATTGTTAATTTTATTTTGTTTTATTGATTTTTCAAATTCCCAAAAATCTTGTAAATTAAATGTTTTAGGATCTCTACCTAAATTATTAATTACAAATTGTTTAAACATACTTGGAGATGGTTCTATTTGATTAGGAGAGATAACTAACTTTGGTTGGTAATAATGAATTATATTATCCCATAGATAGGGGAACACATTGTCATCATTTACTATTAAAATTAACTCATTAGAAGCGTTATAAACACCTAAATTAGTGGCTCTACATAGTCCTACATTCTCCTCTAGATTTAGTATTTCAATTGATTCTTTATGTTTTTCTAATATCTCTTTATTTATATCATAAAATCCATCTACAACTACTATTATTTGATTATTTTGTTTTTGTCCTTGGATACATGAAGTAAGACATAAGTCTAATGTTTCAGGTGATTTATATGTAGGGATTATAACTGATATTATAGGTGTTTCTTCCATTCCTCAATTAAATTTTGTTCTTTTACTTTATATAAAGGTGCTAACCAATTTGTTTCACCATGTGTACTGAATGTATTTAACGGGCATAATAATGCTTTACCTTTATCTCTTAATTCTAAAAACATTTTAAAATCATCAGGGTAAGTGTTGTTTGTCCATTTTCTTAATATACTTTCATCTTCTCTTAATGTTTTAACAGTAGAAGCAAATGTCATAGTTGTACTATTAAACATCCCATATAATTGAGTCTCACCTCTATAAATTTTAGTCATATATCCTCCATCATCATCTACTTCTGGGTTGCCACCTTTATATGATGGAATAAATTTATCTGGGTGTAAGTATAAAGTTACATAACTGCCTCCTAAATTAATAGCTTCTTTAATTATCTGAGGTGATGTTTGCAGATGTATATAATCATTTTCAACAAAATAAACTATTTTATCATCATTCCATTGTAATGCTTTATCTAAAGCTAAATTAAATGTCCCAGCTCCATGACCTACTTTTACTCTTTCTATATTATGAGAATCAATATATTTTTTAATCATGTTGTAAGTATCATCACTCACATTATCCGCTATAACATAGATGTTATGGATATAATCAAAAAACACATTACAAAAATTACGTAAGCAATTTTCATTATTAATATAATTTGGTTTAACTTTATTATACCCAGTATCTGATATTCTGTATATTATATTCATATATTTTAATTATTTTGTTTTGCTTTTTTTATAAATTCATTTATGTTATTTGATACTAATAAAGGAACAATGTCTTTAATTTTATCATCTTCCCAATCCCACCATTTAATTTCTAATAAATCTTTTATTTGTTCCTCTGTAAATCGATATTTAATTATTTTAGCTGGATTACCTCCTACTAGAGCATATGGTGGAACATCTTTTGTCACAAAACATTCTGTTGCTAATATGGCTCCATCTCCAATTGTAACACCTTGTTTTATCTTTACATTTGCTGCTATCCAAACATCATTACCTATTATTATTGGACTATGAGGAGGAAGGTCATGTAATGGAACATCCATTTTCCATACTTCTTGAAATGGATAAGTAGTAACCCAATCAATCATATGTGATCCTCTTACTATAAACTGTAAATTTTCAGCTATAGAGCAAAATTTTCCAATTTTACTTCCAATAGCTATCTCAGGTACACCAATTAATTTAGGTTCAGGACCATATGTGTGTTTTCCTCTAGGTATACCTCCAGCTTTATCTGTTCTTTCAGATGGATGATAACAAGTTAAAGATGATATTTGATATGTTTTTAACTTATTTTTAGTAGCAAATTCTCCTATCCTAATCCATAAATCAGCATCTGCAGCATATTCTTTTCCAGTTTCTTCAAATACATCTCTATATAATAATGGAATTTTATTATGATTTATACATACTGATGAATGTATAAAATTACCTGGTTTAACTTGAGATAAAAATACTTCATTTGTAAGTTCAATTCTTGGTAAATATGAATCAAAATAAGTAGAACAAGTACTAATAAATGAAGCATCCTTAGTTTGTTCAATAACAGAATTAATTAACTCTAAATGTTGTGGGTGCCAATAATCATCATGATCTAAATGACATACATATGATAAATTTTTTTCTAAAGCTAATTTAACTCCATAATTAAGAGCATTTACTCCACCAGCGCTCCATAATTCCTGACTGCCCATAGGATATTTATCTCTTTCTTTAGCATATGGTAAATTTTTATAGAATATTTTATCCTTTAAATCTTTATCATTACATATACTTTCAAATTCATTATTATCATCATATTTGTCTCCAATAATAATTAAAATATAATCTTTATGTGTTTGAGCTTTAATACTATCAATAGCTCTTTTAAGTAGTATAGGAGTTGAACCATCTGGTTTTTGATATGTAGCTATTACTATCCCTATTTTCATATTTTTTGTATTATATAATCATTTCCTTCAGTTAATGTATCTGGTCTAGCTCCAAATGTATTAGGTAAAGTTCCAATATTAATATATCTATCTTTAACTGACTCTACTATTTCATCTACTGCTACTTTAGTTTCTGGATTTTCTTCATCACGATAATCATCAAATATAATATATCCATTAGTTTTTACTAAACCTTCATATAAATTAAAATCATTCATTACTGCTTGGTATGAATGATCTCCATCTATGAATAATATATCAATTTCATTAGTTAAATTTTTTAATTTACTAACTATCTCTTGAGTTTGTGAGTTACCTTTAAGATAATTAAATGAATTATTATGTTTATTTAATTTTGATACATTATTATATACTATTTCTTCATTAATTGGATAACCTAAATCAATTGATATAACATTAGTATTAGGTCTTTGCAACATTAAACAAGCTGATCCTCCAGCATAACACCCTATTTCAACATAAGTGATATTAGTTTTTTTAGAGTAAGTATTAGCTATATCATATAATATATGATAATGATGATGCATTGTTTGATTATTAATACTATCAGAAATAAATCTAGTAATATCTAAAGAATCTTTTGTGTGTTTCATTTTTTTATTTTTAAATCATATTTAACCTTGATATTTTTCAGCGGGTGTTCCTATATATACTCCAGGTTCAGTAATATCTGTTAATACTCCTGAATTTAAACCAATTGTAACGTCGCTACAAATTTTTGTTTTTTGTCTATTGCAAGAACGAGCACCAAAGTATACTCTATCTCCTATAACACAGTTACCTGAAATTTGAGTTCCTGGAGCAGTTGTGAAATAATCACCTATAATGTTATCGTGGCATATAGTTGTGATTAAGTTTAAGTGAGCGTGTTTTCCTATTTTACAATTTGTTGTAATGATAGTTCCAGCGCAAATAATGCTTCCTTCTCCTATCTCAACATCATCACCATGAATTTGAGCAGACGAGTGAATATAGGTAAAATATACAGTTTCTTTAGGTAATGAATTAACAATTCTTTCCCTTACAACGCTATCAGCTATTGCGACAATAACTTGGTATTCTTTAGGATTAAATTCCGATAATGGTAATGTATTTTTTTCATAGTCGTTGTAGTAAGCATCATCTACGAAAAATATTACATCTTGTTTATCATGCAACGTGGCATAAATTTCTTTCCCAAACCCACCTGCACCTATAATTGCTCTTTTCATAATTTTTTAATTTTTTCCATTATTGTTTATAAATTTTAAATTGAGATAAATCTGGATATGGTAATTTTAAATCAGCATTGTGTTTTTTAGTTCCATCTACATTATAGAATTGGTTCATCAATAACATTCCTCTAGCTGCTAATTCAGGCATCATGTAAAAATTCCAACCCAACATATCAAAATTATCATCATGATATGAGCATTCTCTTCTACCACTATATCTTGCTCGTTTAAACCATAAATAAGCATCATGGTCATCAGTTAAGATAGCTCCACCTTTACTTAATTTAAAATGTTTATAAGGACCTGTAAATGAAACACACATATGTGTTCCAGGAATGTACATATCAGCGGTAAAGCGAAGAGCACTATCCCAAACGTTAGTTGGTTCTAATGGATATGCTCCTTTTAATGTTTTTTCCTTTACAGATTTAAATTTTACTTTGGCTCCAGCGTGAATAATTTCACACGGTACAGAAGGATAGGTTCTTGCAGGGATGGTTATTTCCTGCCCTTTTACATTCTCGTACATTAATGCTAAGAATAAAGCATTTGATTGATTGTCTACAGTAACTACATATGAGGCACCAGTATAATCAGCTAGTGCTTTTTCAAAGTCTTCTGTTATTTTATAAATTCCATTTGCCATAGTTATAAAGTATTATAAAAATTATTTTGATGTTCTTGTTTTTCTATTGACTTATGATGTTTTATACAATATATTTCATCAGTTGGAAGTAATGTATAATTTTTATGTCCTGTTATTACTTCATGAACTTTGCTAGCCCAATTTATTTTAGGTGAGTTTTGTAATATACGAGTTTGATAATCAGGAAAATTAATCCATCCTTTATCATTAACATTCCATCCCCATTTCTGAATATGGGTTTGAGTAATATTATCTACTATATTAATTCTAGGGACTAAAAATAAATCAACAGTTGGATTTTCTTGTAATAACAAATGTATAGACTGAATAAATTCTTCATCTAATAACTCATCAGCATCAATTTGGTATATCCAATCTCCACTACAGTTTTGTTTTAAATTATTTTTAAACGCGGCGAAATTAGCATTAAGTGGATATTCAATAACTTTTATTTTATTCTCATATTTTCTTAAAACACTATATACTTCTTGAGTAGTATTACCTTGATCACATTGAACTACTATTTCATCTTCTAATCGTTTATATGTAATAAGTTGATTTAATAATTTATCTATCTCTAGATGTTCAATACAAACAGGTATAGCGTAACTGATTGTCATATTTTTATATGTCAAATAAACCTATATAAGCACATGCTTCATCAAAAGCATCTTTATTAAATGTTTTTAATGTTTTAGGATTTGATTTATATTTAGCTCCTTTTAATTTTTCTTTTTCCTCATCAGTAGTTTCAGTTACTTTAATTCCTGCCCAACCCCAATTTTCTTTAGTAGTGCCATTTACAAATACAGTACCTTTATCAGCAATATTAATTACTGTTGGATACCATACTTGATTATTATTATCTATAAATTTAATATCTTTATATAACTCAGGCATTACTTCTTCAGTTTCTTTAACTAATTCACCTTTGTCAATCATTAATTCATTAGATGTAAATCCACATCCCATACAACTCCATATACTTATACCTTGTTGTTTGTATTCATAACAAGCATCTGAGTTACATCTTGAACATATTACTAATTTATCTTCCATACTATTTAATTTTATCTTTATATTTTTTGTTGTTTAAATATATCCCAATCTTGAGCTTCATCATCTGGTGATATAGATTCATTTATTTTATACGAATGTTTATCATTAACTGTACCTAATTGTTCTTTTAATTCATCCCATTGTTTAGGAGTAATATTATAATTATGTGAGGCTGCTACAAAACCCTTAAGCCATATAACAAAGTCTCTACTTGTCATTATTGTATTTTATTAAGTTTAGGTAATTTTAATTCTACTTTTTTAATTATTTTTGATTCTAAAATATTATCTAACATCTCAGCCATTTTATCAAATGAAAAATTAGTTTTAGAATAATGAGCTTGACGTTTACCCAATTCATTATATTTTTTATAATCACTATATACATTTTTAAATGCCTTAGCTACTTCAGCATCATTAGGAGTAAACCATTGTGATTCAGCTAAAATCATATTTTGAGCTTGAGCTGATTGATGTACATTAGTTAATAATCCATTTACTAAAACATTATAATCTGAATGTAAGAAATCTAAATGGCCACTCCAATTACTTGCTATAATAGGTTTTTTAGATAAACTAAACTCTAATAATGGTCTACCAAATCCTTCACCTTTAGTTAAACTAACCATTGCTTTTACTTTAGGATGATTATATAAATCATTAATATCTTTATCTTCTAAATCACCATGTAATAAATAAATGTTAGGTAAATTACCTTTTACAGTTTGTTTAATAGCATCTATTTTTTTAAGTATTTCTTCTCTATCCATAATAGAGTTTGTCATTTGAGATGTCTTTAAAATTAAACCAGGTTGTTGAGATTTATTTTTAAATGTTTCTAAAAATGCTTTAATCATATAACCTACATTTTTTCTATCCTCACCAATTTGTCCTTGTAACCAATGACCTACAAATAAGAAATTAAAATCTTCTTTAATCTCATCTAATGATTCTACTAAATCACCTTTTAATAAATCAGTAGAGATAAAATTATATTTATTTAAATCAACTCCTTCAAATAATACTTCAATTGGAGCTGTTAATTCAATAACACCTTCAACTTGATTAGTTTGGTTATTACGTTTTTCAAATTTACTACTTTCAAATACAATTTTAGCATGTTTTGAAGAAACTAAATTTAAATTCATTCTATTTAATCCTTCAATCCAACTAGGATCACATATTGTTGTTTCAATACCAGCTGTGATACCAATATTATATTTTCCAACAGGTTGGAATTCATTTGGTACAGTGATTTGAATCCAAACATCTGGTTGTTGGGGTAACTGAGGTTGTTTCCATATTAAATCTAACAATTGTTTATCTTCAGGATTATTTAAATCTAAAGCATTATGCGCTGTATTACCCCAACGTTGGGATAAAATTTTAATATCGTATTTATCATGTTTTAAAAGTGCTTTAACTATATCTCTTGATCTAGCACCGTATCCTGACATTGTCTCTATTGGACAACTTATAAATAATAATGGTTTCATAACTTAATTAATATACTAATTTGTGCTTAATATGATTTCTTTTTAAAGGTTCAGTTTTAATTAATTCAAATTTTGGTTTTGGTTTAAAATTCTTTAAAACTCTATTAATATGATTAATAATATTTAAACTCATATTATTAGCTGACATCATAGATTCATTATTTGTAACCCATTCTCTAGCTAATTTACCTCTATGTTTTCTTTCTTCAATACCTAATTCATATACTTTCATAATAGCTTCAGTTGCATCTCTAAAATCTACTCTATCATCAAAAATATAAGGTGTGACTACTGATCCTTGTAAACTCATATTACTTGGAAATACTGGTACAGCCCATTTACCACACTCTTTATAAGTACCAAAATGATTTGAACAGAAGTTTTCATCAAAATCAATCCAATTGCCATTCTCATCTTCAAATCGCATTTGATCCTGCATTCCTCCAGTTACATTAGCAATAATCATCTTACCACACATCATACCTTCAGTTAATGATAAACCCCATCCTTCATTTGAACTTAATAATATAACAGCATCTGATAAATTATATAATAAATTTATTTGAGGAGCAGGTAAACGTTGTTCTGAAAAATATATTTGTGAGCATTGTTCCTCTGTGAATAACATATCACGTACTGCATATAAATCAGTACCATGTTCATCAATAGGTTGAGTATGTAATATGATAGAGCACTTATCTGCTTTTTCTTTAGGTAGTTTATCTAAAAACAATTTAAACGCGGCCAACATATCTGAAGTTGATTTACGTCTAATGTTTCTTGAATTATACATTAATGTAAAATCATATTCTTTACCTCCAAAAAATGCTTTTTTAGATTCTAATAATATTTTATATTCTTCATGATTTTCATCAATTGGGTAGAATATTTTTTCATTAATACCATGTGGAATATAATCTAATACTTTATCTTTTGCTTTATCTCCTAATACTAATTTATTAATATTTAAAGTCTGTTTAGATATAGCCATTAATCCATCACAAGACTCATAATATGATTCATTATATTGTGGAGCTGGATAGTCATCCCATATATTGAGATAAATCATAGGTATTTTTCTTCTTATTTCATTTTCTATTTGAAATAACCAAGCCCAATATCTTGGATCAGTAAAGAACATTAACACGTCTGGTTTTTCAAATTCAATTAATTGTCTAACTAATTGAGCATCACCATATCCAGCAACTGGGTATAGAATAACACTTGAATCATTTATACCAGCATGTGTATTTGTATCAGCACTAATATCTAAACGTTGTCCTTGTTCTGGGTGATTAATAGCACCTCCTAAATTCACCCAATTAAATTGATGAGATGTTCCTATTACTATCTCTCTAGCCATAGTAGCTATACCAGATGTAAAACGAATATCATCACAAAGTAAAAGTATTTTTTTACGTTTTGATTGTTCAATGTAACCTTTTTTATTCATAACAGTTATTTAATTTTTAATCTTGACTTCCTGATATTATTAAATTCATGTGATTGTGAAGTTGTTTTTTATAATCTTCATCAGTAAGATATAAATGAATACTTCTGTCTACTAATTTTTGTAACGAGAATTTTGTTCTAACACATAATATTTTGAACTCTTCAAATAACTCCTCATTAACTTTTACACTTGTTAATTTGTTTTTTTCCATAATAATTTTAATTTGTTATATATAAATATATACAAATATTAAGAAACAATGTTCTTATCACAAAGTTCTTTATTATTACTGAATGGACAATACATACATGAATTTTTACCTACTATTTTAAGATAATCTTTATCTATATGTTTACCTTCATTATCAAAACATTCATTTAAGAAACTATTAAATAGTTCCATTGCTTGTTTTCTTTTAGTTTTACCAGCAGCTGGTTTAAACATTTGAGCACGAGGTATAATAAAATCATCATTATCCCATAATTTTCTTTTAACAATAAAAAACTGTACTTCAATTTTATCAATGTCAATATTATATTGTTTAGCAAAGAATTCTTTATAAAGTAATATTTGAGCTATTTTAACATCATCTTTTTTCTCTTTATTCTTCCATCCTTGTCTTGATGTTTTAATATCATAGATATAAACTTTATCCAAATCTTTATCATATAATACAAAATCAATATATCCTTTAATAAATAAGTTTTTACTTAAACCTACCATTAATGGCATCTCAATACCTAATAATACTACATTACGAGTTGAGAAATATTTTCTTCTATTTTTCTTAAAATAATTTAAAATTTCAATTCCATCTTCATAAAACTCAGCCATTTCATCTGGTGATGAAAAATGTGTTTTTGTTCTATCAAACTCTTCTTTATATAATGTTTTAAATGTTTCTTTGAATACAGCTGTTATATCTTCTCTATCAGCTTCTGCTCCATTTACTTCATATAATACTTTTAAATAATGTTGCATTGCCTCATGAATAGCAGTTCCAAATATAGTATGGATTGATTGTTCATATGTAGCTAAACCTTTAACATAGTTTAGATACCACTGATGAGGACATTTACGATAAATTGAATACTGGGAGTATGATACAGCTTTTTGATAAGCGTAATTTAATTCTGTTGGTCTATGATTTTGAACTTTAAGTTCAATCTCAGTTAGTCTTTGTTTAGCCATTATTTTTTCCATTTGCCTGCTTTTACAAGCATAGCGATAATTGAATAGTTAGATAGATCAGTATAAGCATCTTCTACTGGTTCATTATCTAATGGATTATTTTTCTTTAATAATACTAATTGTTTTAGACGTTGCATTTTATCCATTGAGCGGATCCAAATTGCAGTTAAAGATAAATTTATTTCTTCGTCATTTTGTAAATTAGTTCCCATTGAAATATTTCCTAAACCATATGAAAGCATTTTACGAGAAAACAATTCGTATTGTTCTTTTTGTATTGCTTTAAAACCTTCTGCTAGTATAGGATATTCTTTTTCGAATTCTAAAACAGATTTATCTTTATTTTCCATTAAT
>Ga0181356_1000388_pt1 | contig 18636 bp, 21 predicted proteins | sample Fa13VDMM110SN_FD_130104 | JGI IMG/M metagenome (GOLD analysis project Ga0181356, IMG submission 130104) | Freshwater viral communities from Lake Michigan, USA - Fa13.VD.MM110.S.N | ecosystem: Environmental > Aquatic > Freshwater > Lake | place: USA: Michigan | collected 2013-09-24 | reverse complement strand
TCGATCACATCAATAAATATATATTTTATATATTCTGTTATTCTATTAATTCTATTATTTTTTTGTTATTTTTTAAATTTATAAAATAGTAATAGATGTGATTGACATGCAGTAGAAAACGACTGACTGACAATTTTACATATTTACATCGGTTTGACATATATATGTAATAAAAATATATAAGGAAATAGTAAAAAAAATTGATAGAAAAACTAGATTTCCAGAACCATGCTAGCTAAAAAACTGTCTGGCAAGTGATTGATAGTATAGATGGTCATCAGAAGGTTGATGAATGGCTTTATTACATTGTTCATTTTCATCATCACTCGACTCATCCTCTGAACTACTATCTTGAATTTTTTGTAATTTCTTGAGAGCTGCCTTACTGGGTTCCTTGTAATACACAATCTTCAAAAATCTGTCTTTATCTTTGTTCTTTTTGGGTTTTGGCAATGGCTCATCGAAGGGTATCACATCGGGAGCTTTCTTAGGTTTGGGAATATTTACAGGCTTGGATGGTAATGGCTCCTCAAAAGGGATTTCTACAGGGATAGGCATTTCATTTTTTACTTCTTGTTTTACAGGTAGCACTTTTTGAAGTTCTTCTTCTTTCAATGTTCCAGCATCGACCAGTTTTTTTACCTTAGTCAGAGCCCGTTTTTTAACCATCTCTATTTTTACTTCTTCTTTATTATATTCATAGCGCTTTTTGTCCCTTTCAATTTTGGCTTCTCTTGCCTTCATAAGTCGTGCTTTCAGAGCCTCCAATTGTTCAGGAGTCATTGGCTTTCTCTCTTTTTTCACTTCGTTAGCTTGCATTATATAATATAAACTAGATAAAAAATCGTTACTAAACATATTTTTTAAATGTTTTTAAATTTCTTTAAAACCATAGTTGTAAAAATTAAGATCATAAGCATCTTTTCGGATGTTGTATGGACGATATCTTTTTTCGGTTTTAGAATAATTAAAGCCTCTTACTCTATTGACAGCAAATTGTATGATGTCGTCACGTTTGTCGGCTTTGATCAATTGATTATTTGGATCGAGGGAGTTCCTAATTTTTTGAACTTGTGCGCTACCATTATTAAAAACCGGTGATAATTCAGAAGCAGTAGAAAAATAAGGAGCCCTAACAGTAGGTTGAAAAGCAGGAATATCATATTTCATTATATATAATAACATTACAAATTATTATATATTAATTATTTTAATGTGCTCTTCTTGGATAATCTCAGTCAAACTTAGATTCTAAAACAAAATACGCGTCTTTTATTGAACAACTGAAACGACCCCAGTCTTGGTGTCGAAAACAAGCATGCTGGTTAACAAAGCGCCCATGAATACGGATCCAGCAGCAGTTTTGGCGGCAGTGTTAAGTATGATGTCGAGATTTTGACTAGCGGTGTCGATACCAGTAAGGATTTTAGATGCCCATCCTTCTTGGTCGCAGAATGATTGAACCCATACAAAATTTTCATTCAAGAATGCATTTCTATTGTAAGAAGGTGCAGCATTTGCTAAATCATTGAATAGGAGATTTTGGGAATACAAAGAATTAGAAAATAATGAATCTTGAGTGATATTTGACACATGCAAAGCATTATCAATCGGTAATTTAGGGAAGGTGTCACTTCCAATTTGAATTTGCATGGCGCATCCTTTGCTGCCATTAAGAGTATCGCAATTTTTTCCAGAGTCATATCTAAACCTAGTTGGATTTATCTGTGCTGCTGGATCAATATTAGCAGCACCAGCACCAGCACGTGCTAACTGATAGTTTTCGCTTAGAGGAACAACAACCATAGAATCAATGCAGCCAGAATTCACTTGGAATCTAGCATTAGAACCGGATGTTGAGATGTTTGAAACGAAATTTTGGTAGGGAAATCTGATTTGTTGTTCACGTGAATCTAATAACATGGTAATTAATTTAATGTATAAAGGAGTTGTTTGAGTGATGCATGATACATATGACTCCATATTTGCAACACTAAAAGTGATAGCAGCGGTTGTTCCTGTACCTAATTTATATTGAGCCATACATCCTTCATTATTTAATGTAATTTCAATAGAAACATCTCCCCATAAACTTGTGTCTATGATGCTTCTACCTGTACCATTGCCCCTAAAAATACCCAAAAAATCAGATACAACATAAGATGCTGCTTTGCTAGTTGCTCCGGGTCGAACATTTAAGTTTGTTATATCGTCACCGGATGCAATTAGTTCTTTAGAATGTTCATTCAATCTTGAATTACACCAGTCTTCACCAACTGAAGCTTTAACAAGTGCATTGTGTAAAATGTCGTAGTCATTGCATAAGTGACCTGAAACGGCTTGTCCGCCTACGTACACTTTGAGTGATTTAATCAATTTGTGTCCATGAGGTAATTTTACATTTGAATAATTATCAGCATCGGTATTTGTTAAACCGGAAACAGTTAAATCAAACGCAAGGGCAAAACTACTTAAATCAACAAGAGACTTAGATGGTAAATTGAATCGAAAGGTGGAGTTGGGACCGCCGCTATCGCCTGAAGTTGGACGAGATTGAAAACGGTTAATCCTTAAGCTTTGTTTGCTTGCGGAATAAGATAAAGATGAGGGTAAAACTTCCATTTAATATATTATTAATTTAGATTATAATTATTTATTAAAATCTAAATGTTTATTTATACTTATTATACTCATCAGCGGTTTCCTTTAATTGTTGAGGATCAGGTTGAGCTGATTTGTAATTAGAGTTTTTTCCGTGGTGTTTAGATCCAACCTTTTGATGACCAACTGACTTTTGTCCAACTCTTTGAGAGTTTCGTAACATTTGACCCATTTTAATGTCCATGATATATACAATATTAGATATTTTTAATTTCTTGGAGATGCTCGCTGATATCTTTCAAATGAAGCCTTTCATCTTCTTCTTTTTTTGATTCTTCAACAAGAGCCAAATATTTTTCTTTGTCATGTAAGTAACACCACAGAGCCAATTCTGCAAAGTAGGGTTCAAGGTATGTGTGGGTTTCAATCAGCTTGTTGAATAAAGCAATATCTTCAGGTTTTTCTAAAAACATTTTATTATACCAAAACTTAGAATTTAAATATTTTATTTCCTCCAAATAGGGGGTGGAGTTCTAGCTAATTTTGATGAAGATTGAAATCTACCAACGACACCGGATGAACTAGAGGCGTCATTAAATGCAAATCCGTCCAAATTGGCGCTGAGTTCTTGATTTGCTGATGTTTGTGATGTTTGTCGTCTTTGGACCTGTTTTGCAATAAACTTTGATTGGTCTCCTAATTGTTTATCCAATGAGAGGTTCGGATCAAGTGCCGGTAATCTGTTCACAATTTTAGCAGTCGAAGCTGGATCTACAATCACAGCAGGCGAATTATGTAATGCCAGACCTGTTCGTTCTTGAGTTCCTCCATAATTTGAAAGACCCGGAGTTGAGAAATCCACCGCTGCTAAAGTTGCAGATGATGGTGCCTGGGCTGCAAAAGGTGACACATATTGCAATGAACTTCTTAGATCATTCAGAGATTTGTTTCTCATACTTCCTTCTATTATTCTTAGTTGTTCTTGCATAAATTCAACTTTATCAGGCTTGTTTTTACTTCGGTAATAGCTTACAGATCGCATTAAACTTTTTCTCTCTTGATCTAAATTGCGTTCTGTTGATACTTGTATAGCTTCTCTCGCTGCTTCTTGAGTTTGAACCACCACTTTGCTTATTTCCTGTTTCTGTTCTTCTCGTGCTTCTTTGATTTCTTTCTTTTGTTCTTCTCCTTGTTTCTTTAGTTGTTCTTGCATTTCATTTCTGAAAGCCAATTTTTCCATATTTTGCATGTAAGACACATTCATTAGATTTTGTTGCCTGATAATTTGGCTGAGGGTTTCAATTGAATCCACTCCAGCTCTCTCTCTTTGTAGAGAAACAGGCTGTTGATACATTGGCGTAGGTCCTCCACCTCCTAAATATCCGAGAAGAGCTTGTACACTACTTGGCAACGCTCCTCGTTTTGATGTTTCAGCTTTACGTCGTTGTTTTTTGTTTTTTTTCTGTTTTTTATCTCCCATGTTATATATATTAAGATATGAAATTACTTAAATTAAATAATTTAAAATGTGAATTGCCCAATAGCAAAGGTGGATACGTTTTTCCAAAATACAAAATCACTGGTTCGAATGATTTTTTATTTACATTAATGTTTGGTATTAAGAATTCAGGGAAAACAGTTGCCGGTTTGAACTACCTAATTCACGAACCCCATTTAATGGAAGGTTTAAACAAAGTATATTTTTTTTCTCCGACTCTTGACCAGAAGCTAATCAACTTTCAAAAAGATCATCCAGACCATTTTATCATCATCGATGAATTCACTGTCAAATCATTCCAAGGAGTCGTAGGTACAATAAAAGAATCTGTTGAGCAATGGAAAAAAGACAAAAAGTTGTTAGACATATTTGATGATTATATTAACAAAAGAAAATTAGATCCAAAATGTTTGGAACTATTACAAGAGCATAATTTTTTAGATGGTTTTGACTTTGAAAATTTCAACTACGATTACCCTCCAATTCATACAATTATGATAGATGATTCTCTGGGTAGTCCTATGATTTCAAGCAGAGGAAAAGACGCACAGATCTTTAACAACTTTGCAATAAGGCACCGTCACTTTTATACCAATCTGTTCATCATGTCGCAATATCCAAAATCAATTAATAAAGTTTTAAGGTCAAACAGCAACAACATTTTAATATGGCAAATGAAAGACCGCACGATATATGAATCTATATTTCCAGAATTCAGTAGTTTGTTTAAAGGAAATGTCGAAAAATTCATTGAAATTATGGATAAAATAGAACAGATGAATAATCATTCGTTCTTATTTATTTATTACGATAAAGAGCAATTCTTGCGGCTAAACTTCGACCAACAAATTATTTTTGATTAAACGGAATCAATCAAAAGATACAATAATTTTGTCCACGATTTTATCTTTTACACCAACTTGGTTTCTGATTTTCTTTTGTTCGGCATATCGTGCTTTCGATTTACTTAGAATCTCTTCTTTATGCTCTTCATAAATTTCTTTCTTCTTATATTTTCCAGCTTTATGATAATATTTTTGTTGCTGCAAGCGAATCACGTCTTTATGTAACTTGTAGTAAGATTTTATTTCCTCAACATGTGATTCCCGGTACCTTCTGTTCGATAAGCTTTTTTTTTCATTCATTAAAGTAATCTAGATTATTTTTTCCTTAGACTGAACTTAGTTGATTGAAATTTTGTAAGTTCTTTAAACGTTCTTTTGGATCCGGTTGCTCTAGCTCTCTTTCGATTGTGAATGTCATGTTAAATTGACAGTTTGCTTTGAATGGAACTAAAGTCCCATCTTTTGATCTGATTTCGATGGTTAAATTATCAAAATTTGAAAATATCTCTTGACTGTAAATGTCGCTATTGTAATTTTCCCAAATAAGGGTAGAACCATTTGAAATATTGGGCACCACCAATTCAAAAAGGACACTATTTTGAGACAAACGCCCACCTTTCAATTCAAAAAACCGTTTAGCACAATTGCTGTGGATTCTGATGACGTCAGCAACTTTAAAATCAACACCAAAGGGAAAGTAAATAGGTTTTGACAAAACACCATTAGTGTGTGAAGCATTCGCAGTTTGCGTTTTAGATTTGGAATTGGATTTAGTTGTTCCAAGTATTCTGGTCATGTTGTATCGAACAGTATTAATGAGAGGATACGTTTCAAAAGTAATTGGAGCAGTTTGAGCAGTGTACATGATTGATATTCTATTAGATACTGCATCATATTGCACTATAAACGACATTGAACCGGCTGTATTATTTGCACCAGGTACACCAGTTGTACCATCATTTAAAAGGTCTTGGATAGTTGAACATAAATTCAATGCGTTGTAACTGTCATCAGGAATAGTGTATGTATATGTATTGGTAACTGGAGACCCTTTCAAAACTTGAAATTTATTATTCTTCAAAGCTTCGGAAATGTTTATGTAATCCCAATCGATTGAAACGTTGACCGGATTGAATACACATTTTTGTCCGTGAGATGTTTGAATGTTGGTCAAGTTGGTGTTGTTGAAATTAAAATTCATTTGATTGATGTTGAAGCTGTCATCAGCGTCAGTGAAATTGCTGGCATCAGTGCTGCTTATGCTGAAAAATTGTTTTGATTTTACACTCATGTTTATATACTTACATTAGAATTTATTAAATATTTTAATCTAACTTAAATTATATCATGAATCCAAACACAAACAATGGAGGTATAACATATATTCCTACAATCAGTACTGGAGCGTTGTTCATCAATGGTAAACGCTTTCGAGATGTTATTAGTGAATTAGTTGCGACGGATCAATTTGAACAATCAGAAATTACAGAATTAAAACAATTAGTACAATATTTAAACACATCGGGATTGACATCTGAATGGATTGTAGACAATCAAAACGTAAATCAAAGTTTGAAAGCACTTGTAACAGCACTAGAAACCAAGCTCGCTCAAATTGATACAACCGCCTTGACACAAACCTCAATCCTTAATAATGATAATCGCAACAGTGTGCTGAAAACACTAATTACAGCACTAGAAACCAAATTGGCGCAGATTGATACAACCACATTAACACAACCATCTGTCCTTAATAATGACAACAGAAACTCCGTTCTAAAGACCCGTATCGATGGTAATGATGGCAGTCTTTCAACACTCAACGGCAAAACCCAATACATCGCCGCAACCGTGGGAGACAACAACGCAAACCCTAAAACGTATAGTCAACACGCTGTAGTGATATCAAACGCAGCACAAAGAAAGCGCATTTTATTCAGTCCCTACCCCACATTACAAGGCGCTTTTAATATCAATTTAACAAACGATGAATCGCAAGGATTATCAGTCGGGACAGATGCTTGGGCGGAAATCAATCGGATTGATATGATAAATCAAAATGGAAATATTGAAATAGAAGCAAGAAAAACCCATATATTGGGAAAGATAGAGTTAGGCGAATTTTCTGACACATTAGTCAATAGACAACCGATCAATATTGGTGGCAGTATGGCAAGAATAAACATCGGCAGTGAAAAGACACCTAAAACAGGAACGGGACCCAGTGATCCAGATACAAACGACAGCACGATTATAACAATTGGAAAATTGGGAACTCTAAAAAATACATGGACGTATTTGAGAGGTAATGTATACACGAGCGATGCACGATTTGAAAGTTTAAGTGCCACAGATGTGATTACTTGGCAAACTGCGGCGTCATGGGCAGCAGGTTTCGTATTTTCAGGAGTCCCGTATTTTTTGGCGTGGATTGGGCTGAGCGGAGTTCCAAATTACAGATACAGTGATGTGGTGAAAATGGCAAATAATTATCTAACAGGTGGATTAACCAAAAATAAAGCGATTGAAACCAGTAATGATTTGGCAATATCTAAACTATCTGTAATTGATACAAGCGTTGTTAGTTTAAATACGGCTTTTGATGCTTTATTAGGACGTTTGTGCTTTCAGGCATTCACCATTCACGGCAGTCATAGCATTGGCAGTATAATTGGAAAATCAAATATTTATGCAGGAAGTGGTGAGGTTGAATTACGAGTAGATGGCGGAGTTTTTGACTGGGCGTTCAAAAACGCTGGAAATACAAACAGAGTTTTACTTACAAATACAGATGTTGAAGTAGTCCAGTGCAACGGAACAGGTGGAACCGGACGATTGAGATTAGTGGCGGGTAATGGTAACATAGATTTTGAAACCGCCAATAATGGCGTGAGGTCAAACACAACAAAAGTCATGGAAATCAAAGCGAATAAACAGGTCTTAATCGGCAGCAATAGTGCGATGGTAGATGATACATATAAAGTTCTAGTAGATGCGACAACACATACAAATGGAATCAAAGTTGCTAAAAATAGCGATGCATTATTATTAAACCCCACAAATGTCAGCAGTAAGTCGCTTACATTACAGACGGGATACGGCGGAACAACCACAAATGCACTTTATTTGAGTGAGGGCGGGCAGTTAATGTTTAATGGTTCTATCGTAGGTTCTGGAACAGGCGGGGACAGCGGTGCCGGTGGTGGTCTTATTTATATACTTTCTGGACCAACAACTGACCTTACTTATACCGCTGCTAATCTCGTCGGTGGCAGTTATGACATGGTAACTACATATGTCTCCCGCCCCGCAACAAAATTCAGATTTAGCACTTACACGGCAGGAACTCATTATAATTTATTTAAGCATCGTGCCGTAATTCCAAATATCAGCGGAAATCCAATTTTGAAGGGTGCATATGAATATAGTCCGTATATTACGTATTCCGCAACCGGGTCGGGCGCTACTGGACAATTTTACGTAAATATGTTTTTTTACGCCGATGGATTAGTAGGTAGTAATTTAATAAATAAAACCTATGCGGTCGGGAATCAGGCGGGAACAGGGTTTATATCTGTAGGAAGCAGTTGCATAACTGCACCGATACAAGCAAATAATAATACTTTTACTCTGGATATTAGACAGGTTGTATTTCCAGCAGTAAATATTTTTGGCGCTAGTCTCATTTTTCGTTGTGAAATATGGGATTTGGAAAACGCGATAGTATTCTATACATTCCCGACAATCACGCTTACAAGTCAGAGCGGCGGAACCATAACCAGTCAAAGCGAATTAACCTTTGACGCTGGTGGTCTGGTATCATTAAATCAAGGATTTTTATGGATCGGGACACGATTGCGTTTCAGGTTATCACTTATTTCTGGTTCTAGCGGTGGTTTCTTTTCGCAACCATCCGCCGGCAATACCTCAAACATGGCGTATCGTATCCCGAATTTTGCGGGTGTGGGTTTTACAACCCCGCTTTCAATAAATGTAGGCAATAGGACATTACTGCCATCGTTGAATAATCCTATTCAAACTCTTTACTCTGCGATTCTACCAGTTACTGATTATGATATCTCTGCTTTTTCTAATCCCTATTTGGATTTACATTTTTACTTTATTCAACCGAGCGGAGCAACCAACGGACACACGATAGATGTTCATTTTGGGGACGGGGCGCTTGGACACATTCATACATCATTAAATGCCACAACCGGCGCCGCTATTGTTCCCTCATTGTCGTCAGTTTTAACATCGGGAAACAGCGCCGGTTCAACACAACTTAATATGAATAATAACGGCATTATTAATATCCCGTTTGGTGGTTTGGTTGGAACCGACACTATCGCCTGGAATGTTAGAAATATTGCAGCAGGGACAGGCATTACGACATCGAATAGCGGAAATGGAACAATAACAATCGCAGCAACAGCAACTGGTCCTATAAAAGTTAATTTAGCATTTAATCAAACTTTTTCGGCAGGTGTAACAACAAATAATGTCAATTTCAATATGCCGACCAGTTATAACTTATTGAGTTATAGGTTGTCAGGGAAGATTGTGTTATCCGTAGATTTTAATTTTGATTATCCGGCAATTAGATTTAACGGATCGGGGACTATAGGTGATTCAGGACAACTTAACGAACAAACGTGGAGCAAATTTTATGAATATTCTAATGCAGGTAATAATGGGATGGCAAGTTTAACCCTTGATGGGTATTTAGCAAGAGACCCTATTTTTTGTCATATGGCAAATAACGCCAACACCCAAATATTGCTTTCTTTTAATATTGATTTAATGAATATAGTAAATACGACAGGGACACGAGAACCAATTATGGTATGTAAAGGAACGGCGACTTATGGTGCGAAAAATGTAGGTGGTGCCCCAAGTTATCGCGCCGTCGCTTTTTTTGAGAGGTGGAGCAATCAAACATCAATTAGTCAAATTTCCATAAATAACTGGACTACAAGCGGTGCTTCTATTTCATACGCTACTTTAGATTTAGACGTCATACCAATTCCAGCATTTTCCTCGGTATAATAAATAATAATATAATAATATAATATATATAATATATTATATAATGTCTTTAAAAATCAAGATAGGAACAACAAACCCAGATGTATATATGTATTTAGAAAGTATATATATTACACCAGAAAAGGCAGCAACGATTAAATATACAGTCAAAGATATTAAACGGGAACAATTAACATATTACACTTATGAAATGGACGGGGAGCAATACAAGAAGTGGGGAACAGATGACACTATAATTTATCATTTACTTTGTATAAAGCACGGCTACCAGTATATGCCATATGTTGAACCCGAATTTTTTGAGGAGGTGAATGTTTGGAGAGATGAAGCAACGGGGGAGATGAAAACGGAAATGGTCAAGAGACCAAATCCAAAATATACAGGAGAACAGCCAAAGATTGAAAATATACCAATTCCTGAAGCTTTAATTAGAAATGATGACAACAGAAGCGTCCATAATGAAGCGGATATCCAAAAAATACAAACTTTAGAATCTGAATTAGAGTCTCAAAAGACTAAATTAAATCAAATCATGACATTATTGGGTAAAAATAATTTAATCTAATATATTAGTATATGGAAGTTTATGCGATCAGTTCACTAGCTACGGCAATATCAAGCAGTCCAGGACGAGCATTAACCTCATGGCTCTGTCATCAGTTTTTAAAATGGAGAATGAAAAAGAAATTATTTGGCATCGTATTGTTGAAAGGATGCACCACTTTGTGCGAAAAATTGTCATCTAATGAAGTTTTATTTTTTGACGTCGACGTGTTATACCATCAGCTAACAGCACCAAAAGAAGCGGCTGACGTAAATAAAAAACCAAGTGTTTTGGAAAATTACACAGCTTACCCAATTTTAAGGACTCATTTGTTCAACTTAAGCAAAGTTTATAAAAACAGAATCGTCATTGTTTCTAAATCTTTAGAATTATTGAAAGCTTTGGGTATTTATGATGATCACTTGTATTTTTACGCTTTTTCAAAAGAGATGGAAGAAAAAGTAGGTTTAATATACACCGATGAGAAGTTGCATAAAGAGGCTGAAGTTCAAAAATTTCGAATCAAAGACCAAATGAAACCATCAAACGTCATTATAATTGAATCTATGAATGACTTGGAGACCAAACTCAAAACCATGTTTGGAATAAACGCTCTAAATTTATAAAAACATTTAAAAATGTTTAAAAATATTTATTTTCTAAAGTATATTATATATAATGGAATTAGCTGAAGGCAACATGAACGTCTTTTTAAAGACTGGCATCATCTATAAACTCACGTGTTTAAACACTCTGAAATGCTATTACGGTTCCACATCAAAACCATTGAGCGTGAGATTGTCCCAACACAAATCACTTTTTAAAAATAACAGCGGAATATCATCTCGATTCGTTCTCGATGGAGGAAATTTTAAAATAGAAGAAATTGAAAAGGTCAACTACATGGATAAAATTGAATTGCGAGCCCGTGAACGTTGGTATATTGAACATGACCGCAATTGTGTAAATCACAATATTCCAAATCGTACATGCAAAGACTGGCACGAAATACATCATGAATACAGAAAAAATTACTACGAAGAACATAAAGACGAACTGAAAAATTATTACAAAACGTACTATTCCAATAACAAAGAAAAGTTTAGACAGTACCGAAGGAACAAAGTTCAATAAAAGACGCGTCTTTTATTTTAGAATCTAAGTTTGACTTAGATTGTTCCTCAGCTAGGTTAAAAGAGTAAAACTCTTTTAACGTACTATCAAATGAGCGTCTCCAAGTTTCCTTGGAGCCTCGTGGCTCAGAGAGCCAGGAAAAAACAAAGCTGTTAATTAATTAATAATGTTCATTGTTAATTAATTAGTTTGAGTGAATTTATTTAATCTTTCTTGGAGTTTGACATTGCGCTCTTGGGTGCGGGAGCAAATGGTTGAGTCTTGATGCCTGATTAGGTTTGATTTGATAACTTTTCTGCCGCATAACTGACAAACTGTTTTTTCGCACATGTTATTTAAAATGCGTTCCTTGTTCAATTCGTAATATACTTTATTATATTCGCGTCGAGCTTCTGGATCCATTATTATTATATTTAAATAGAAATTATCTTTTTAAATCAAAAAACTAGATGTTTTTTTCAAGTCCACAATAAATATATTGCAAGATTGTTCGCCGAGTATTTATTTGATTTCCAATTACCTTTTATACCTTGTGCCCGTGATAAGTATGATTTGCGTCGAGTCTCATCTTTGTGTTTAGTGTAGTCCTCCATTGTTGAGCCGAAATGTGTTGTCTTACCATCGTAAATAACTTTGTATTTTTTGTCTTTTTTTTCTGACAATTCTAATTTAGCATCATCAGATCCCTTATACTTTTGAAACTTTCTTCTCACTTCCGCCGGATTTGAAATCTGGTTTATATTATTGACCATATATATTATCTTAGATAATTATATAATGGATAAAATATTTAAAGCTTTAGGCATTTCAGAAGAAAATACGAAGCCTTTACGAATAAAAAAGACGTTCAATAAAGTAAAGGATAACGTGCCACATATCAAAAATTACAATTTTATGGCTGATGTTTTGTTTTTACCTGAAACCAAAAAGGGTTTTAAATACCTACTGGTAGTTGTTGACATTGGAACCAATGCTTGCGACTTTGAGCCCATAAAAGACAAAGCATCCGAAACCATACTACAAGCCTTTCAGAAAATAATGAAGCGTAAATATTTGGACAAACCATACGCAAGCATAAGAACTGATGACGGGAAAGAATTCAGAGGGGTGTTTCAATCCTGGATGACTGAAAATTCAATTTTTCACAAAATTTCAGCACCCGGTCGACACAAGCAAACCGGAAATGTTGAAATATTGAACAAAGATTTGGGTCGGATTCTTAACGGATACATGAATTCAATTGAAGAAAAAACAGGCAAACAGTATAAAGAATGGGTTGAAATATTACCAACAGTTAGAAAAATGTTGAATGAATTTCGGATAATTCCAGAGGGCGATCCGTTTACTGATGTCTATCCAAGTCCCGATGTCGTTGAAGCAAAATTTAAAGTGGGTGACATTGTTTATAGAATAGCTGACGAACCACTTGACGCTCTAGGAAACAAACAACCAACCAAAGCTTTTAGGACTGGTGATTACCGTTGGGATTTAACGCCTAGAAGAATAGTCAGGGTTTTGCGGTACTCTGGAAAAGTTCCAATCAGGTATTTGTTGCACACACTACCAAATGTATCTTATGCCGAATGGGAACTAAAAAAAGCAACTGAAACAGAAGCAAAGTATCAAGTGCAATACGTCAGTGCTAAGAGAACGCTCAACGGTGTGAAAGAAATATTAATCAAGTATAAAGGAATCAAGGAAAAGACGTGGCAGAATTACAACAATATTAAGAAACAAATTCCAAATATTGAAGATTATATGCGATGATAATCATTCACATTATTCCATTGAATACGACCGGTTGTTTTCTTCTCTGGGATAAAATTGGGCAGATCCGTTGTGATTGGTTTATCAAACACGATTCCATCGGTGTGGATACGGATGACACTGTCTAAATGTTCGAGGGCTATTTTCGCGGTTTGAATTCGCCCAAAGCTCGTGATAAACGGTTTTAATCTCAAGTTATATTTATATGGCTTTTGGACATCAATTACTTTATAATATAATGAACTGTCTTCATTGATCACAACATCTATGATTTTGTAATTGTACTCATCTGAGTAGCCCATTTCATCAGTCAAATCTATTTCTTTTACGACTTTTATATGACGCCTACTTAAATGACCCCACGCAGATGAAGAAATCATCTTTACTAAAATGTTTTTGGGTAGTTTTTTTTTCAAGCTTACAATGTCATCATACCAGTATCTGAAAATTGGTTTAGATTTGATAAAATCTTTAAAATCGTAGACATAAGCATTTGGCTCCCCATCTAAAATTAATTCAAATTTCATATTGAACTTATCTTTTAATTCATTGTAGGCAAATTTTAGGTAATGAGAGTAGTAAATGTGGTTTTTACTGAAATTGAATACTTTTTTGACATCCTCATTGTCACATGTAATTTTGACACGATAAAATCCTGGACTTACACTCAGCAAATTGTCTTTTAAGGTCAATGTATCAATTTGCTTTTCTTGACCTTGTTTAGTTGGTATTTGAAAGTTTGAGTCTCCTAAAATTGAAGCATAATAATTCGTAAAGTCGTAACCATAGCAATCATAAGTGCCAGGTTTACAATATTGTAGACCACCGTTGAAGCATCCCTTGAACCATTTGTCTTCAATAATGTCAATAGCATCATGGTCATCATTGAGTACCATTCGCATCTTGATGATTGCTTCTATGTTAGAATCATGCGTTTTATAAAAGGTGTCTCCGTTCGATTTCGTAAAAGGTTTAATGTAATCAAAACCCTTAAGTTCTTTTGTTTTTTTCAATTCATCCGAAGCAATTTTTATATCTTTGCAATACTGTATCAGACATTCGTCATTAGCATCATACGGTTTTGTCATTTGAAAATTGCTGAACTTTTCAGGAAGTCTGTCACATGCATGAACTTCTAATGTTTTTGAAAAACAAACTCTATAACCACCGCTGGGTAATTTGTAATACACAATATATTCTGTCATTATTATATATTACTAGATATTTTTTTAAATCATTTTAAATATTTTTTTGATACTTAAAATAATATAAATTCTAATTCATTAATATGGAGTACCTAAGAAACAAAGTTCCTCAGCTAGGTGAAAAGAGTGAAACTCTTTTAATGTACAATTTGTTCCTTGACGAAGATTCAGATGAATCCGATACTGACTTCAATAATGTCTTTTCTCGCGAAGCATCTGATGATGAAGATGACGGCATTCAGGAGAATGTCTTAACTTTTACTTTAGAAATAAATGATAGATCAAAAATAGAAATTAATTATGTTACTTTGCCTTCTGATTCTGAAGAGGGTTAGATACACGCTCACGGTCGTCATCATCTTCCCATCCGGGATTGACTGTATAAGTTTTTTCTAAGTTTAAGTTTAGCTGCCCTGTTTTGGGGATGACTTTAGGGATCAGAATGATGAACTCAATTTGAAAGTATTGCAAAAATTTGGAAACATCTTTTACTTTACTAGATGCATTGTAATAATCCTCTTCGTCGAAAAATTTGAGCTCGTCGTCCTTGAAGCCTTTCAATGTTGTCTTCGTAGCTTTTGCCAAGTCTGTCATTTTATCTATGCCTAAACCTCTGATTAATATTTTGGAATGTTTGGGAAGTTTCTCGGCTAAGCTGTTGTACACGTAGTGAATGTCATCGGGCTTGATAAACTTTTTTTCTTTCTTATAAATCTGAAATACCTTTTTGGTAAATGTGGGAAGTTGTTCGGTTGTTATTAAATTGACAACATACTCTTTTAATGCCATATTATTATAATATAGTAGAAAAAATATTTTTAAATGTTTTTTAATTTAAAAATATTTAAAAAGTATTTAAAAAAATCTAGTTTAACATAATATCAACAATAACGTCAAGGTCGTTGACTGCTTCTTCTTCTTCTTCTGGCTCCTTGTTGATTTCTTTCTTAGTTAGGTTAGGGTTTAGGGTTAGACATTCTTTTTTAGCTTGTTTTTTCAGTTGTCGCTCCAAGTCTTGAAACTTTTTCAACAAGTCTTCATATTTGCTTTTGTAAATATTTTCAATTTCTGTTTCAGGTTCTGGGTCGTTGTTGCTGATATGATCAACGGTTTCATCCATAAAATTCAATTTTTGAAAAGTGTCTAGTAATTCTTTGGATGTTTTGATGTATTTGTAGCCTGCATTGTTTGACATTTTGACGGGTTTGATGTCTAGTTTGGTGAGAAACCTGCCAATTTTATTCACTGTTGTTTTGTCTTTAGTCTTGTCCTTGTAGAAATCAAAAAAATCATTGGTTTTCATGTTGAGGTCGCAAGATTTTAATATGAATTCTTCTTTGATAAATTTATAGATGCATGGAAGTGCCTCGATGATTTTGGTTTTTCTGCTTTCTGATTCTGGAATGACATCCTCTGACCAATCTGACAAAGTTTCAAATCTTTCAATCATGTCTTCGTAAAATGCTCTTTTGACATCAACATTGTTTAAAGCCTTGGTGAGATTTTGAAAATATGATGTGTCACCAATGCGGTGTTCACTGATATCTAAGACAACATAACGGCTATTATTGTTTTGAGTTAATCCGATCGAATCATTGTTTGATGTGATGATAATGTTGAATGTGTTGAGTTGATCGTAACCAGATGAGTACATATCGCGGCATGTGAATGTTGGTTCTGTAATCAAGCCTTTAAGAATGTCTTGAAGACCTTTGTAATTATCGCAATGCGGCAACTCGTCAAAGTTGATTAATGCACAACCCTCGAAATTTTTGTTGTATTTGGTGATTGTTTCAACTGAATTGGTCTTGAACATGCGATCCCCTAAAATAGAATTTAGTAAACCGTTGATGATTTGTCCTTTACCTGTTCTTTCAGCAGATTGTAAAATTAAGGCTTTCCTTAATTTGCGACCGCCAAATGTACAGGCAAAGAAATTCAAGACGTATTCATTCATTGATTTATCTGATGAACAAAGAACATCATTGATGTGTTCATAAACAAGACTCAATTCATTGAGAGTTGATTCTGTTCGTTTGGATGCTACTGTAACAATTTCTTGATTCATTGGTTTTGCCATATTCAAGTAATTGTTTTTGATTCTTTGACCATTGATGATTACTTTTTTGGAAAACATTTTAGGTTTGTTAAAATCAATGGTGGGAATGTATTCATCTTGCATAAAGTCGGAATCTTTTAAATAGTTCTTGAAACTGATGGATTCACGTTTGGTTTTAATTTCCCAATCTTTTGGAATTAATTTTTGGGCTTGTTCTAATTCGTACAATTTGAAAGAAGCACCATCAAAGAAAAATACTTGAGTCAAGTACTTGAAAAAAAATTGTTTGATGTATTGACGCAAGTCTTCAACTTGTTCATCTTTGATAAGTTTTGAGCCGTGTTTAACTGAAAATTTTAAACTGTCCATATATATAGTACCTTAGAAAATATTTCCTTAAATCATTTTAAATTATAAAAAAACTAGACTTTTTTTTAGTTAAGTTTTTTTCCAAAATTTTGCGTGGTCATTTTGAGTGGTCACATGTCAAAACTGCCACTGTGTGGTCACATGTCAAATGACCTTTCGAATGACTGTTCGAAATTTACTAATTTTTGGTTCTCATTTTTCATGATTTTATGTTCTAGGCATGTGGTCGCGTGCATCATTTTGACTCAAACATGTGGTGGTGGATGTGTGGTGGGGCGCCGCCTGCCCGCACCACCTGTGCGTCGCCGCTTCAAAGCTAGATTCGAATTTTGCCCACGATCTGAAAATGCCCAAGCAACCGCCGCCACCACCGAAGACAGGTCTGGCTGACCAAATCTTTCAGCGAGTTGTCCAACACGCCAAATTGACAGCAGGACTGAAAGCTATCGCACATTACAACCGTGACAGAACGCCTTCGTCCACCAAAAAGGCTGTTACCAAGAAGCCTGCTCCCAAGAAGGGTATCACCAAGAAGCCTGCTCCCAAGAAGGGTATCACCAAGAAGCCTGCTCCCAAGAAGGGTATCACCAAGAAGCCTGCTCCCAAGAAGGCTGTTGCCAAGAAGGGTATCACCAAGAAGCCTGTTGCCGTCAAGAAACTTCCGTCTCGCTCTCACCCGGAACTTCAGGCTGCATTCGAGAAAATTCAGCAGAACCCTCCTGATCATCGCTGGTCATTATGGGAGTTCGGTCGTTGCGTTGCATCGTCTGATGACAGTCATATCAGACGTTCATCACGTGTGCAGGATTCGAAGGTTCAAAAGGATCAAGCTGACAAGGTATCGGTTTTATGTGATTGGTGCAATGACGATGACAATGAATGGTTCTATGAAATCGATGAAATGGAACAGATGGATCTGTTTACAGAAAACGGAATTCATGTGTCATACGAAAACCTCAAAGATTTCAATCATCACCGAAGTGCCCGTGCTTTGTTGGGGTTCTACACCACCCAACCGTTGCCTCTCATCGGGTATCTTCCTAGTCAGCTGTCTCAAGAAAAGAGAGCAGAGATTCTCGGCAGTTGCTATCTTGTCAAAAAGCCACGTTGGGCTCGTATTGATGATGGTGAGTCTCCCGTCAGTGTTGAGTCTCCCTTCAGTGAATCTGATTGATTGCGTGTCTGTTTCTTTTTTCAATAAATTAGAAATTAAATCATCGTTGAGACGTGAGCAGGTCCTGATTTTTGTTGCCGTCCTGCAGGTCTTTGTCCTTGCTGCTATCATCAAGTACTTGTGCTGTGTTCGTTTCCTGTCATTTGTTGGATGTTAGCACAGATTCCATAGTTCTAATAAAATACATAATTTTCTCGTCCTATTTCCTTATAGATATATTTATGTATATATATGTCAAACCGATGTAAATATGTAAGTTTGTAAATCTGTCGTTTTCTACTGCATGTCAATCACATCTATTACTATTTTATAAATTTAAAAAATAACAAAAAAATAATAGAATTAATAGAATAACAGAATATATAAAATATATATTTATTGATGTGATCGA
>Ga0181356_1000386_pt1 | contig 18697 bp, 43 predicted proteins | sample Fa13VDMM110SN_FD_130104 | JGI IMG/M metagenome (GOLD analysis project Ga0181356, IMG submission 130104) | Freshwater viral communities from Lake Michigan, USA - Fa13.VD.MM110.S.N | ecosystem: Environmental > Aquatic > Freshwater > Lake | place: USA: Michigan | collected 2013-09-24 | reverse complement strand
ACTGAGAATAAAAAGGATATTCTTGTAAGCAGATTTGGTTATAAGGATTCTGATTTACTAAACGCTGATGGTGAAAGTTATAGCATAAGCAAAATAAATACAGCTTATGATAAAGAAGTTAAAAAAGACTTAACATCAACAGCAACACCTAAAGCATCTCCAATAGTTGAGAAAGCTGCAACTCCAATAGCTGGTGGTGGTCAAACTGTTAACCCAAGTGCACAGAACTATAATGCCAAGGCTGCTGGAACTGAAACTAAAGCACCAGAAAAAGCATCTCCGATAGTTGAAGATGGTAAATATGCTAACTTAAGTATTATAGAATATGCTCAACGTGCAGTAGAAGAATACCAAAAGGGTACACCTGGTTTTGAATTACTGGAAGACAAACAAACCATCAAGGTAACAAACAAAGACTATCTACCAAAGGGTGCTAAATCTAGAACAACAAAATTAAGATCTATCAGTTCTTCTTCTGGTGGACCAATAACTGATTCTGCATTTAAAGATCCATTCTTTCAAAATTTCGAACAAAAAGCAAGAGGCATTCCTGCATCATCTTCAACTGGTAATGCTATCGAAGCTAAAACTGGTGATGTTGCTAATTCTAGAGATTCTTTAGCTACGAAAGGTGGCGGGACTGCTATTGTTAATGCTCCAACAACAGTTAACAACAGCAGTCAAAACACTACTATTGCTAAGTCTCCCTTTAGAAATGAAGAAGGAACAATAAACAAGTACTACTCTACTAGACTTGGTGCGTACTAAATGTGAAAAAGCCACCGCAAGGGTGGCTTTCTTTTTTGGCTAATGATCAATCAATTTTCTTGAGCGATCTTCTTAAAGTAAGACATTACATCTTCATCGTCATCTTCAAGGGAAACTTCCTTTGACTTTGGTGCTGGCACAGACTTAATCTGTGGGGCAGCAGCCACTGGACGATCTTCTTCTTCAGCAATCTCAGCAGCAGACTTTGAAGAGAACGCATCACCAGAAAGAACTTCTTCAAGTTTCTTCTTCAACTCATCATAAGATTTAAAATTCTTACGATCTAAGAACTCAGACAATTTATAACGAGCACCTAAAACACGAGCAATCTCTTCATCGGATCCAATAGATGCAGGATCTTGGAAAGTAGACTCATCGTAATTAGTGTAACCATCTTTCTTGCGCATGCGCAACTTGAAGTTAGCACCAGTATCAAAGTCAAACACATTGACTGGTTGCTCATCCTCATAAGTTGGCTTTGCCTTGTCCATGATCTTGTCAAAGATCTTCTTACCGAATTTGAACAGAACAACTTTACCTTCATTCTCTGGATGCTTTGGATCAGAAACGACCAAGACATTGGCAATGAAAGACAAGCGACGTTTTTGCTTACGAGCAATATCTTTGTTTGCGTCGGAACCAGAGTTCCAAAGTTTAGTGTTCAACTCACCGACAGGATCGTTTTCACCAAGAGTTGTTAGGGAGTTCTCAATGTACCACTTACCAGTTGGTCCTTGGAAGCCATGAGAAAACAAACGTACCCAAGGCAACTCATCACCTTCTACTCTAGGTAGAAAGCGTAGTGTGGCTGTGCCATTACCTGCCTTGTCGCCTTCAAGTTTCCAGAAGCGATCGTCAACATATGACTTGGTTTCAGTTTGGGGATTTGCGACTTTTTCGAATGCGTTTGAAATAGCACCAAAGTCAGAATTGCGCATTTTGCGTAGTGATTGAATATCCATTGTATTTCCTTCGTATTAAAGTATTAATTAGTATCGTCTTGTTTTGTATGTTGAATAAAGATCTGATCAGTTATTCCATCTATCTCATCGACAAATGGATCATCATATTCTTCATCAACAAAACTATTTAGCGTTTTCATACCGCCACCTTTTTTACCAGTGGTTTTTCCAGAACGCTGACCAGAAAAATCTTCTTCAAATTTCTTTGAATTCTTATGATAGGTCTTGCCCATATTACAACTCTGCAATCTCTTCTTTAAATTGATTAAACACTGTTAAGACTTTTTCTTGATCGTACTTAACAAATCCTCTAACTTTCTCAACTTTGCGTATCTCGTTTTCCCACAGTAATAACATAGAACCATGTTGTTTCCACGTACCAAGTAAATTCTCGAAGTCATCTATAATCCTAAGAGTTTCAATACCAATTTGTTTTCCAAGATATAAGTTAAGTATACTTGGATATTGATTTAAAGTAAAATTTAAAATTGAGTCTTGTTTAATCTTGCGTTTGTAAGCATCCATCAGAATTTTATTGCAGTCATCTGCAAAGATTTTCGTCATTGATTGTTTACGTTTTTGCCATGCCATTAGGTAAGTCTCAGCTTCTTCTGACGCATAAACAATGTTATCATTACCGTATGCAAAATTTGCAACATAAAATTGAATAAGGTCTTTATCAACTGGAAACTTACGAGCTAACTTCTCAAACATATATCTATCATTGCGTGCATGGAATGCTTCACGAGTTCCCTTTACAGAACCTCTGTTCTTAAACACATCGAAAGAATCTTTTGAGAAATGTAACTTAATAGCAATGTAATACTTGAATGCTTTAAATCCGTCCATTATACATCTAGCTGTGCTTGTTTAGGTAAGTAGTTCATCTCACGAAAGTTCATCTCAATCTTTTCTTTGAGGGATTTATTGATGAGTGACTTTACATCTTCTGGTTCAAGGTAGTTCTCTTTACAATACTCCAGAACAGCGTCCATGTGATTGATTCGTTTATCCTTGACGATCTGTTCAATAAGCAAAGAGAATTCATTAGAGTTCTTAAACATAAGATTTCTTCAGGTAATATTCTGCTGCTTTGATTGCTTGTTGGAGTTCACCATACTCACGCATCTTTACTTTGTAAAGATTCCAGATAGGGGTATTGGTTTTCTCAGGATCCATCTTGCGCCCAAACTTATCAAGATACATGCTAAAGAATTTATCTAGGCGCATGCGGTCAACAAGAAGTCCATGATGTGTATCTTGGATACCTTGGATGTTACGATCAGTTGCGAACGAAACGATTTTTGTGTAGTTTATATTCATAATGTAATTATACCTTATTTATCATTGCAAGACAAGTTTGTAAGATTGCCACCATAAAATGCAACATCAAGGATGAGTGCTTCATTTTCTTGGGTTAATTTGGTGATCTTATTTTTCATACATTCAGTTTCCTGATGGTATCGGTTTCGCAGAAGTTCTATCTCAGCTTCTTTCTCAGAACACCTTACGCAGAATTCACTCATATCATCTCCTCATTGTTGCAATGTCAATGGCTTCTTGATCAGAAAAGATCGGCACTGCATTTGACTTATGCATGGTGCCAATACCTTTGATCAAAGAACCTGTGTAGACTGGAGGTGCTTTCAGTGCGCATGGACCACCAGTAAAGGGAAGACTCGGAATCTTAGGCGTCTCACGACGAGCAGATTTTCCAAGTGAGTACACATCACTGAGTGATTGTTCTTTTTGAACAACCTTCTTTGTGGCATACTTCTTGAGCATTCGTTCCCACTCACTTTGCAACTCTCGCTGCTTGGCGTTGGGTTTATGCTTCTTTGATTTAGCTGGTCCAGTGTGTATCATCTGCATAACAAATCCTATTCAGTCGCTATAAGATAATTATACCTGAATTGTGAATTAAAGTAAAGGGATTTCTGCCAATCCTCTCACTTTAGTAGGGTTACTTTTTAACCGATGTAGAAGGGCTATCTAGTCTTCCATGAGAAATTGCATATGCAATGCAAACATTATCACCATGTTCATAAGCACAACGAACTGCAAGAGGATCAATTCCTTTTACAATAGCGGAATCGATGTTTGACTTCATTGCTGCAGTCTTATTGAGATTGTAATAAGTCGCACAAACAATACCTGTAATTACAACTAAAACCATACCAATGATAAATGCTAAATTTTCTTTATTGTTCATATTGTTCTCCTACCATGAACCATCGTCGACAACCACTCTCAGTGAAATTGGTAAGAGTGATATAAAAATGCCTCGCATGTTTGGATTGAGTTCATCGGGTTGCATAAACTCAAAAGCGAGACGCCAGTGAAATGGATTTAGTGCAATACTAATCCAAATGCCAGAATACTTTGCGTAGTTACTTAAGATCTTTAACATCATCACATAGTCCTAGTTTCTTGGCTTCAGCAGAACTGAGCCATATGTCTTGTGGGGGAAGTAGATACTCACGAATCTGTTCTTCTTTTAGACCAGTACATTTTTTATAGTGAGATACCATACGTTTGGTAGTCAAGTCGAATTCTTTAATCTGCGCAAATAGTTCATGCTCTTTACCAAACGCACCCCATGAATACTGGTGGGATAGTATAGAAGTGTTTGGTGTAAGAATGCGCTGACCATTTGTACCTGCAATAAAAATCATTAGACCAGCAGAAGCAACCTGTCCAAGACCAACTGTTCGAATTGGTATTGACGAACCACGCATTACATCAACTAATGCAAACGCAGCATTAAGGTCACCACCTGGACTAGTGATAATCAAGTTAAGCATCTCTGGAGTTTCTTCAGCAAAGTTTGCTTCAAGAATCCATTCAACTGCTTGCTTACAAGTATTAAGAGTCACTTCCTCCATTAAGAGAAAGAATGAGTGCCTCGAACTGTCCTCTTTCAGGGACAGGTTTAGTTTTTCCATCATTGTGTTTACCACCTTCTTTATAAAAAATATGTCGACCAATTACGGTCGTTCGTTCAAGTTTCCATCTAGGATTAACGTAGTCTGCATGATAGAATAATGCACCCTTTGTTATATCATCTATGTTTTCGTAGTTTGCATAAGCAAACAAAGCAACGTCCATGGCTTTCTGATAAACGATGCTATTCTTATTTAACGTCACTGTTTCACAGAACCATGTAAACTGGCAGGTGGATTTAGTTTTTTGTTTAACCACATTACATATACTATCTGGGAATCGTGGGTCTTGAGTTCTGTTAATTGTAACAAGAGCAACGGCTAGTTTTCCATCTTTAGGTTCATGACCAGCTTCATGGTAAATGTTTTCAGCCAAACAATCAACTTGGTATTTTGCTTCTTTTGTTAATTCAGAGTATCGAATGTCAAATAATTTAAAATTTTGTGGGTATGCAGTTGAGATAAGTGTAGTCCCAACAATTGTTAATATTAATAAAAGTGTGTGTATGTACACTCGCATAGTATCTCCTTAATTAGTTAAGAAAGAGAGCGGATGCTCTCTTTCAATCCCGTATCAGGTTGACTTCTTGCTAGTAGTCTTTATATCTTGGGGGATGTTTGAAACGAAACCATTTAGGGTCTGAGCCTTTGCAATGATATCAGTTTCTGATGGGTACGCTGGAAATCCTGGATGGTTTGGAATTTCGGTACCATGGATTTTAGCAATTTCGCATTTATTTGAATACTCATTGCTAATTATTTCACGCTTTCCGTAGTAGTCATCGGATAGCATGTCTTTCGCCATTTTTAAAAGTTCTAGGCGAATCTCGAACGGGGTCAAATTACTCATGTTGTACTCCTTGTGTGTTATGAGTTGTGTGTAATGATGGTTTTATTGGGATCCATCAACCCACTGTGTATATTATTTAGTAGTTTCTACTTTTTTCTTTGGCGTTGGACGAGTTTTTCCTTGAAGGTTTTTGTCACAAACTACTTCTTTGCTAGGAACGCACTTTTCAACTTTCTTTGGTGGTGTTGGTTTCACTGGTGCTTTGTCTGCAGCAAAAGCAGTTGTTGCTAGAGCCATTAATAAAACTGTAATTAAATTTTTCATTAGTCAATCCTCATTGCATTAAAATTTATATTTGGATTCTGATCAAAGATGTCATTCCAGATTCTGCGCCAGTTTCTAATAAACTTAATATCGGCAGGATTTTCTTTTTTGACAAACTGATCAGTGGTAGATGCTATGTTATCTTGAAAGATAGAATCACATCCCCATATATTTATCCCATCAAACTCACCAAACTCTAAAAGAAAATCAGCAGCATAGTGGGCTGCGTTGTACCATTCTTTTGGTTTGAAAACATGAAGAATTGTAAACTGATCATCAATCCGCAATTCTTTCATTTTTTCCCATGCTTTAGTGCTAACAATAATCGGACATTGAATAAGGGTTGGAGTTGATTTTAAAATCCAAACAATTTCTTCGTCAGCGATTACTGTAGCATCTACGCTAAATTCATCACCAGGAATATTGCAACCAATTACAAAATCACCATTTCTGTCGAAACAATGTTTGCTTGGTCCATTACCTAATATTACACCTAGCATAAATTTCCTTATAAGTGGTAGGTTATTCTGTTACGAGGAAACCTACCGAAACCCTAGTCAGCGTTTAGGCTGCCAATGCGAACTGTGAGTCGTTTGCGTTTACTTTGGTTTACTTTTAACGAGTATCTGTCTCGGGTTGTCCATCTTCGTACTTATTGCCACGTCGAATACTGAGTACACCCCCAACATAAAGAAACTTTGGAATCCGACAATTGAATCCTGTGAAACCTGTAAACCGATATCCCATATTAGGAATATCCCAAAGTAAAGGTGCCCAACACACCCTTTTTATTGTGTCGTCTTTGTCTACTACAACAAAATACTGTTTTACTTTTTCTGATTTCATCAAATTTCCTTATGGTGGAGGTGAGGGGATTTGCACCCCTGTCCGCAACACCTTTCGGTTAACTTCAAACAACCATTCACTTACACATAATTATACCGTATTAATCTTTGCAGTTCAACTTTTTGTAGTACTGCAAAAATTCATCAAACTTTGGTAGATCAGCACAAAGTGAAACCATTGGAATATGAACACCATCTGGTCTAACCATGTGACCCTGTTGTGCTGGAAACAATCCAAACTCTTTTGCCGTTCTATAGAATTCGCTACTTTCTGGATCCATTCTTTCTGGTTCCACAATCTTAAATCGTTCACGAATCTGATCAGCTACAAATGAGTGGTGTGGTTCAATAATTTTGGCGCATTCTTCAGCAGCTGCCTTATGCTCATCACTAATAGAACCATAGTCAAACATTGGAATCATTTAAATACCTTTCATATTTTTATAATCTAATCTTAGTTTACGAAAACCACCAATCCAGTTGTCACGTTTTTCAATGAACAATCTTGGATCATCATTATCAACTGCCATTATAATTACAAGTCTTCCAATAGGAATACTAGTTCGCTCTTCAAACGCTACTGCATATGCCGAGCATTGCATGAAGTACTGGTGAATGTCATCACGATCCTTTGGCTTACTAGAAGTCTTAAAATCTATAACTGATAACTTACCCTGAAAATCAGCAATACAATCAACAGTACCAGCTACCTCAAGATAATCTGAGTACAGTGGTTCTTCAATGGCATGTATATTATCTATGTCTTCGAGCCATTGTGATATACTTCCAAATAATTCTTTATCGAAGATATCAGGCTCACATCGCTCATTGCGGAGATATGCTTCACAGAGAGAGTGGATTCTTGTTCCTCTGGCACTTGCTCTACCACTGATTCTGTTGGCTTCTTCATTTCCGACTCTTCGTCTCCACTCGGCGATTCCTTTTGCTGTGTGGAGTCCTGTAACGGTAGTGACGCTTGGATAGGCTCGACCCGTCGGTGTTTTATAGACTCGTGTGCCATCGGGGGAAGTGTCACGTTGGAGTTTAGGGAAATCATGATCAATAAAAGTTTTCTTTTTAGACCGAGAAACTACTTCCACATCCACAAGTTGATTTGGCATTTGGGTTTGATATAACAAATTGAGATCCTTTTAATTTATCACTAGTAAAATCTATAGTAGCAGTATCAAAATACTGCATACTCATGGCATCAACTACAAGATTGTCAATAACGAAATCATCTTCTTCTTTATCTGCTTCAAGTGTAAACCCATAGTTAAAACCAGAGCAACCACCACCAGTGATAAATGCTCTTACATATTTCATGCTTGGTTCATCTAAAAGTATCTCAGTAAGTTGTGTTTTTGCGTTTTCTGTTAGAGTAATCATATGCACTCACATTTTAGTTGATAGTCGTTTATTGCTGCTTTGATGGCATCTTCAGCAAGGATGCTACAATGGATTTTGACTGGTGGCAATGCGAGTTCTTGAGCAATGTCTGAATTTTTAATAACTGCTGCTTGCTCCAATGTCTTGCCTTTAACCCACTCGGTAACAAGAGAGGAACTTGCAATTGCAGATCCACATCCGTATGTTTTGAATTTTGCATCGATAATAATTCCATCTTCAACTTTAATCTGTAACTTCATCACATCACCACATGCTGGTGCACCAACCATACCAGTACCAACCGATGGATCGTTTTTATCTAGAGAACCCACGTTGCGTGGATTCTCGTAGTGGTCGATCACTTTAGTTGAATAAGACATTACTTTTTAGCAATCATTGATTGAATTTTTTCTTGAACAATCTTTGCCCAAAATGGCTGTGGAAAATTCCATCCTACGAATGCACCAAGTGCTACCCAAAATAGAGTGTCTAGCATTTTAGTTCTCCTAAGTTATGCAAGTAAGTGTATTGCTTCGTTATAATGTTTAATTCGATCTTCAAGTCCAATATAACCACCATTGATTTTCTTGGTCATTAGTTTAATGTCACCAGCATCTGCCTGAACATTGAGTTTATTTTTATTCCAGAACCAAATAGCTGACATCAGTGCAAAGTCTTTGTCTTCAGTTACCCAGTCTGGGTTATCCAAAAGATTTTGCCAATCGTCAAACATATCCTTGGCAAATTGCGTGTAGTTGCTTTTACCAGTTAGTTGAATTGGTCCACGCCCACGATACTTCCAACCATCGCCAGATTCTTCTGGTCCATTACCCATGCGACTACCATAAACACGATTAGCAATTTTTTCTGGCTTTCTTGCATATGCGTTTGCTACTTCAATCGATGAGAAATATTTCTTGAATGTAGTACACAAACCCTGCGCAGAGTAATTTAGATTTTCTTGAAAGGTTGTCCAACCACCAGACTCATGACCACACTGAGCAAGGAATGCAGCAACACGTTGTGGTGTATTAATCTCATATGTTGGAAACACTTCTGCCATGGATGCAGCCCATAACTCTGGGTCTGGGTTGCGTGGGAATAGGTGTGCAAATTGTTCTGCAGTAATCATCGTTTATCCTCGTAATCTTCGTACTTTAATTTAGCCAAGATATAATCCTTGACCAGTGAAGAACGAACAATGTCATCTACAGTAAATTCAATGCGAGTAAATGACTTCATGTGCTGTGCAATATCAAAGAATTTCAAAATGCCAGTAACATCGTTCTTTCGTTTATTTAGGTCAGTTTGACGGTAGTCTCCGCACCAAAGAATTTTAGACATATGACCCACACGAGTCATAACTGTATCAATTTCTTCAAATGTTAAATTCTGCATCTCATCAACAATGATGATTGCATTATCAAAAGACATACCACGAATAAAGGAAGTAGAGATGAATTGGATATATCCCTGTTCTTCTAAACGATCCCATGCATCTCTACGATCAAACAACTGATGACAGATTTGACGATATGGTTGTTCATAAATTTCCATCTTTTCATTTACATCACCAGGAAGGTGACCGATCTCGCGACCTTGTACTGCTGAACGAACAACAATAATTTTATTAAAGGGATTTGATTTATCCAGTACTTCTTCTATTGCTTTGTAAAGTGCAATAAAGGTTTTACCAGTACCAGCTACACCATGTAGTGCCACAAAGTAATCACCTTGCTTATACGCATCAAAAAATAATTTTTGGTTATCAGTTAGTGGTTGAAAAGTTCTTAAATTATCTAATCTTAATTTTAGTTGATTAGACGATACTGGTTTAGTCTCACGTTCATCATGATTTATTTCTACTACTTTTTTAGCTGAACGAGTTGCCATTAGTTTTTCTTTCTTACAGTTGCGATGATAGTCTATTTAATTGGCTTCCTGGTGTTTTCTCATGGACTCTTTGTAGAACCTCCTTAAATCCCGTGTCTTTCTTGATTGTTATGTGATCTCCAGCAAACGCTGGTGCTACTCCATCGTAATATCTTTCGTGATTGGGGTTTGCTTCTTTGTATTGATCAAGTTCGGCTATCTTCATAACTTTTTCAAACACGTCACCTGTATCACTGTTTCTAAACAAATATGTTGGCATAATATCTCCTTACACTCTATTTAGTCTGGCTTTGTACTTCCGACTTGCTTGGAAGTGTTCAAACACAGGTTTTAATTCACCATAGTATTCTCGGCTTAAATCAAATATACAATTATATTCTGGTGGCAATCTGTAGACTTTAATATCATCAACTTCATTAAGCGCATTTTGCAAATTGACCTGATCCCAGTTTTCAGGGAACAAACGATTTAGTCTAGTCCAACTATCAAGCAGTTCATGCGCCTTTGGAGTATTATTCCAATAGGTTGTTGCAGAAATTAGTTCATTCTCTTTAAACCAGTGAGCAGCAAAATCACAATCTATAGTTTCAAATAATATTGGGTACTGTCTTAAAACAGAATCAGCATCTGTCCATATAACTGGTTCAGTAAGTTTTTCTTTTATGTATACTGCTTTATACTGAGTGTTACGTTCCCAGTTACCACTTTCTTCTCGCTGTTCAACTTCATACTTAATATCTGGGAATTTGTTGAGAGACTTTATAAGATTTGCTGCTTCTGGTTGATATAGTGCAGTGTAGTATGAAATTATTTTCATACAGTAAGAGATCGTTCATACAGAGCAAAACTAGCAAGATTCTTTGCTTTACTTTCACACATGATATCATGAGTTGGCAAATAACCTAGTACCCAGTCATTTGTTGCAGTGTTCCAGTAAAAATCTGAGTGTGCACGTAGTTTTTGTTTTTTGTAACCTTGATCTTTTAGCAAATCCATATTTGGTTGAGTGCTAGTATCATGACCAACAAGATAATCCTCACGTGACTGAGAGTAATGCATAGTTGGACGAACACCACGCCATGAATCAATCACACGTTTGACACGATCATCTGCTGGATCAAGCCACTCACCTTCACGACACCAGTGATGATGTACGTCAAGAACAATTGGCAATAGATCAGCAAGTTCTAGAGAGTCATCAAGACCCCATGCGTTTTCTTCGTTTTCGATAGTGATACAATTACGTGCTTCTGAAGAAAGACGTTTGTACGCAGAACGAATACCTTCTGGACCAAGTTTACCAGAGATATGCACGTTGATTTTAAAGTCTTGGAATGTTTTACCATAACCCATCATGCGAGCCATATCGGCATGGTACTCAAACTCAGCAATAGAGTTGTTAACAATACCTGAATTCTCAGAAGCAAGAACAGTAAACTGTCCTGGATGAAACGATAGACGAACGCCAGAAGTTCTAGCTACTTCGCCAATCTTAGCAAAACAATATTCTGCTAATTTAATAACATCTGCACGTTTGTAAAAGTAAGACCAATCTTTGTGAGTGTACACTGGTAAGATTTCGCTACTAAGCCGAACCATGCGCAAGCCAACTGGTAGCGTTGAAACTTTAAGCACAAGGTTAAGTGTATTCTGAAGATTTTGTTTGACTATATCATACAGTTTTTGTTCAGCAACATCTACGCTTTGACGTCCAAGCCAAGCAATAGTAGTAGTACCTGTTGAGTACTTGCGTGCATCGTCTTTTGGACCAATGCTTTCAACTTGATTAGCATTGTCAATCCACTTACAAGCAAAGCCAATTTTACCGAGTGTGTTCATTGAGTAAGCATCCGCATCAATCCAAAAGAATCAATACTTACTAGCAGTAAGTAGTTAGCAAGCATGCCAAATGATTTCCTACTATAAGCGCACCAAGCATAAATCCCACACCCAGCGATCCAAGTAGGGTACAGTAGAATAAGAGGTGGATTCGGGACTGTAATTGCCATTGTGAACGCACAACCAATGCTAATAGCCCAAGCAAGCAACTCAAGGAAAAAACGATTTCGATTAGAAGAGTAGTCATCCTTTATCCATTGCAAAGTAGGTAAGAAAATATCAAGCATAAGTTCCCATTGAATCATAGCCAAATTTCAACATGTTCAAGCCACGAATACCACGAATGATATTATGTAGTTGTTGAATAGTATCAATTGATTTAGTGTGTAGAATACCATGACCACCACTAGCGTTAAAGGGTTCAATACATCCAATCGAGTCATCAATCAAGATGCTAGTTGGTGTAGCGTAGTTAGCCTTCTCAACCTTTGATCGAACAAAGTTTGCTTTGTAAGGGAAGTTTCTACTTTCAAGCCACTTGTTCTTTTGACGCTTTGCTGCGTTGCCTTGTACTTCATCGTATGTTCCCATAGATGTAAGAATCTCAATGTTAACTCCATCAAGTGTCGATACGTAGTTCATTAACTCCATGGTATCTGGCATGAATTCAAGTTCTTCAAAGATGTTGAATTCCATGACAGCAGCACGGAATCGTTTTCCATCTGCTGCATGAGTGCGTAGGGATTTGTATGCTTTGTCAAAGTTGCAAAGCACACCATCCATGTCTAAGTAGAGTGTAATATCGTTTTTCATAATATAATTATACCCCAAAACTGAATTAAAATCAAGCGATAAATTTGGTAAAGTCTGGTGGTTGCCAGCCCTCTGGTTTAAGGATTTTACCGTCTTCACGACGAATAACCATACCAGTAGTAGGGTCAATTTTTGCAAGATTAGATTTTGCACCTTCATCCCATGCAGCAGAGCAATCCCAACCACGTGCCTTCATGTAACCAACGATAACCCAGATCATGTCAAAGCATGCATCAAGTTGATCAGCATCATCACTTGCAGCTTCTGCTTCCCAGAATTCTTCTACTTCTTCTTTGATGAGTTTCTTGTAAAGTTCGGCAAGATCAGAAACCTTTGGATCTGGCTGATGTGGTGTGTGTTGACCGCATGCATTGAGAAACACTGAAACATCAGTGAATACTTTACTCATTCATGTTCCCCTCGAATTGTTCTAGTCCACTCATCAAGTGATTCAATAGGTTTGTTTCGTTCAGTATCCCAGTACCATTCTGAATGTTCATCATGAAGTTCTTCATAGTCTTCTTCATAATTTCCAAAGTCATCAGAGACATACTCTAGACGATCACCCTGTGGATAGAAACCTGCGCCACGAAGGAACAAATTAAAGTCTTCAAGTACATGATCAATAAAATCTGGTTGACACTCGTAAGTTACCTTCTGGCCACTTTCATGTTCAGCGATAAATGTAAATTTAGGCATGTTTAGTTCCTTCCAATAATTGTAGTAGTTTCTCGATTTGTTTCTTTAAGAGATGGTTCTCTTCTTCAAGAGAATAACACTTCATCATGTAATGCTCAAGTGCGGTCTCAGCATACTCACACTGATTCGATTCCATCATCGGCATCTTTCTTTTTAAGTGACCATGATCCATTATGTAGATCGGTCCAGATTAAGGTATCGCCAGTTTTCCAACCAGCAGATGCCATAATTTCATCAGTCAATGGAAGAACTAAGTCTCCACTGCCATCGTCTGCTTCTTCAAGCGTAATTGTCCAGTGTGTAGGTTCACTCATAGTTTATCTCCATCCAGTTAGTAGATTCAGGTAAAAGTTCAATAGTAACGCCATTCATTCCAGCCGTGGCAATCATGTTAACAAGAACACCCTGCCCATAGCCATTTGTTCCATAAGAGTCTTTATGACATTCATAGACAGAACCAGAACTACCCTCAAAGGAATATATATTCCCCTCGAGAGTAGCCTTGGTAATACCACTATTAAGTTTCCAAGAATCTGAACCAAGATAACCACCATACCAGCAAGCAAAAACTTTATGGACTGGTGGAGTATCTTTTCCAGTAATCTTAACGACTAACCATTTGTCTGGTTGGTAGTCACTCATACTTCAACAGTCTTAAGCATGAAGCGATCTGCACGATCTTCGTAGTTGATGTAACCACGAGGATTGCAAACAACACGAGTGCTTCCAATCATGTAGTCAAAGTCTTCATGCGTATGACCATGAGTCCAAAGTTTAATCCCTGGACGATCCAAGATAAATGCATCTAACTTAGAATTGTACGCACCATTCATTAGTTTATCATGCTTGTATTTTGGATGCTCAGAAAGTTTGCTTGGAGCATGATGACCACAAACAATAACATTCATCCATGGAGGTGTATCTGTGTAAGAATCCTCAAGGAAACGCATCATTGCTTTATGATCTTCCAATGCATCTTGTGGACTCAAAGTAGCAGGTCTCGTATGAAACTTGGCTTTGTCTTCTTCAAACGATCTGTAGTTAACAACACGATTGCTGTTTCTGCAAATCTGAAAGTCATTCATACGATTCTGAACATGGTTCATCGTGGTTTCATCTTCACCATTCATATCAGTCCATAGAGTACCACCCATGAAACGATAGTCATCATGATCCCAGATTTCTTTATCAAGAACATGGATGTTTTCGTATGACTTCAATGCTGCCTTTAAGGTATGAATCGAAGTAGCGTAGTCACCATGATAGTGCTCATGATTACCCATGATGTAAACCACATGAGGAAAGTTCTTGCTGCAAGTAGCAAAGAATTCTAGAAAACGATCGGTCTTGGCACTGGACAAAATGCTGTCCGTAACTTCAAGATCTTTAGCTGTGCAGATATCACCCGACAGCACAAGCACGTCAGCCTCATTATCATTATGTAGTGTGATTGGTCCGAATTCCAAGTGGACATCCGAACAGATTGCAATTCTCATAATACCCTCCAAATTACTATAATACAATTATACTCCAAAAATGAAATAAAGTCAAGTCTTATTTTTAACCCTATGAATCACTTCGTTGGCTTCTGCAAAACCTTTAATATCAAGTGCTGCTTCAATCAGATACTCTTTGAATTCTTCAAGACGTTTGACTTCTTCAAGTAGTGCAACTTTCTCTAGATCAATAATCATGGTTGGTTCTTCACCGTAGTATACATGCTCCCATTCACCATCTTGTCGAAGACGGATTTTCCAAATGATTTTCTTCATGCTTCCTTTCCCCTTACAGGTTTTACTTTTGCAGTTGCACAAGTGCCTTCAAGAACAGCAATGGTTACATTACCACGAGCAGCGATTCCTTTCATGTGTTCTTTTTGTTTATCCAGAGAGTCTCTGCATAAAGACTCTACCTTGTAATAATTATCGGGTTGCATGAACTCGCATTTATCATTCATACAGATAACTAGAATAGGAATAAAGATTTCTATCATATATTTCCTTTGGTTAAACCTTTGTGCCAAACTCTACTATTAGAATTATAGCCATGACAATTAAAGACTCAATCATAATGTTACCTTTGCACTTGGTTGATAAACTTCAAATGAGTCGTTAAACTCTTTGTTCCATTTCTTAAGACTAGTCCAGTAACCATGATCCCAGTCTGGGTTATTTTGGTAGTACACAGTGTAGTAGGTATCGCTACTTTTGAAAAGCAACTCATCTTCTCGGAGTATGAACTTACCACTCACAACTGGGCTACCTTCATGAAACACATGGTATCCCTTCTTGAGGAAGCGATTGATTTTTGCTGCTTTCTTAAGCGCATTTACGTAGCGAGATTTGTAAATTTTCATCATCTTGAAACTCTTAATTCTGCTGCAGGATTATCCCAGCATGCGTTACGATACGTATAAACAAAGTCAACCAATCCTTCGTACGAACCCCAACCATTCTCTGGGTCGAATGTTTTAAAATACTCTGGCTCGGAGAGTAGGATATTCCAACCGTAATCCAGTAAGTCTGCAATTTCTCGTGCTTTGGTAAACTGAAGTTCTTCTGGTCGCCAAAGGATGGTATACAAAGTCACTGTTCCAGCCATGTAAGGTATCTTAACCTCTGCAGCCATCTTACCAAGATTGTGAGTAATGTTACGACTGTAAACAGAGGTAGGTTGCATCACCATTAAATAAACATCAAGACTCATTTTGTAATTCCTTGTTTATGCTTCTGATACGCATTAGCATTACCCTTGCTAGTGACCCACTCTAGATTTGTAGGATGAAAGTTATACTTGTCATGATCGATATGGTTAACAAAGTAAAGAGACTTGATATGATCCTTCACCAAATTTGAAGTAGAATCCCACTTTGATTTAGGTATACACTTTGGTCTGGGGAAAGGAATTAAATTCTCAGCTATAACCCGATGAATATCTGCTCTGATCTTATCAGACCCAACAGTAAAGACTAAACCAGGATACTTAGAACTACCACTCATGGGCAGGGACATCTCTTTAATGCCAGTTTGTTTAGTTGATATGACCTTTACTTTATCGTTCTTGAATTCGATAAAGTAACCATCCATCACTCTGCCACCAAAAATAATTTGTTTCATAAGTTCTCTCCAGTTTCAGTGTCGATCTGACCAGTGACAAAGGCAAAGCCTGTAGGAGTCGCTGGGTAATTGTAGTAGTGCTCACGATTGTAAAGTGCGGCATATCCATATGCTTCTTCTTCGGACGCTCCTGGATATGCCTCACCTAGAATCACAAACTCACGCTCGCTCAGCACCTTGTAGAAGTCTGGGCGAGCAGTCTCGGGATTGACCCGATATACTTGAACATTCCAAACAATCATGTTATTTCTCCAGTACTTCATCGATCTCTTGCAAGAGGTCGTGCACACCTGTAGTCCTAAGGTAGATGTTTTCAATCTCATTAAGATCAGCCAAACGAGCCAACTCCCTAAGTTTGTAGTCAAAAGCAGTCAGCGCAGAGCACAGTTCGTTGTAAAGTGCATCGATCGCTTCTTGTGTTTCAGTACGTGTCGTAGTCATCATCAGTTCCTTTTCGTTTATCATGTAAGAATTATACCGCGAATCTGAATTAAAGTAAAGGGTTTTAGCAACTTTTTTCACAAAAAAAATTCTGCGGGACTATTTTTGGTCTCGGTGAAAGTGAATTCACTAGGGTTTTTCCCTATAGCTAGAGAGAAAACATGTCTATGGTTTGAACCCAGTCTATAGGTCCATCGGGTAGGAGTCCCGTCCACTGAATATAAGACCCTTAGCGTTTTTCCTACATCTTTTTACACCACACTTAGTTGCACATCGTACTTATGTTGCACCATCTTGTGATCATAGTACCGAACAGTGGTGGCAAACCCAGCACTACTACCCATACAGTGAAGACAGTAAGACAGAGCATCATTTTGCAGCGAGAAGTCACCTACACGTCTACCACGAATAGCAGCCCTAGTAGTGTAGAAGCTAACACCATTCACAACAGCACGAATCTTGTTTCTCATGGTTCTTCCTTTAAAATTAAGCAGTCAACATGTAAGCAGCCAGATCTTTCCAATCTTTGTTGGAAGCACGGATCTTAGCAACCGAGATTAAGGTGCGCAACGAGATTTCTTTGCACTCATCTTTGATCTCACGGATCAGGTTCAACGCATCTACCTTAACAGCTTTGTCGTACTCAGGCAAGAACTCATCGGACATAGCGATGTGAGCCATACGATCAATCTTTTGTGTCAAGGTCATAGACAAGTCGATCATCATAGAACGACTACGGATGGCTTGGTCGATCTTGTCTTGAGCCATGTTAGAGATAAAGATAACACGACCACTAAACTCAAACGAGCGAGGCAGATCGTCATCCTTCATGTCTGCATTCCAAGAGATAACACGCTTACCGTAAGAGTCAAGAGCACCCTTAAGCAACATCAACGCAACTGGATCCTTAAGAACAGCATCGCAGTCATCAAACACAATAGTACCCTTTTGGTTCTCAAACAGAGTACGGTACAGACCCTTAGCAGTAGAGTAACCCTTAACAAACACAAAGCACTTACGAGCATTCAGCACAGTGCCTACTTGGAAGTCACCCAGATCGGAGATGTCCTGGAGACCATTGGCCTTGAGTGTTTTTGTCACGGTATAAGTCTTACCCAGACCACCTTCACCAGTGATCACTGCGCTAGGCTGGACACCTGTAGCGACCATGGTAACCAGCTTTTCCACAAACGAGAAACGAGTGTTGATATCGTACTTTTCGTTCTTAGCAGCTACCACTTGCTCAGCTTCAGCAACCGAACCAGACATCTCGTTCAGTTTAGTCTTAACAGCGGATTCGTACTTGCTACGAACCACGACTTTACCGTTCAGGGTACCGACAAATTTGCTAGTAGCGGAGTCAAAAGAGATAGAAGATTTCACAGTAGTTTCCTTTTCGTTTATCATGTAATGATTATACAGCTGGAGTGAATTAAAGTAAAGGTGTATGTGAAAAACCCCTCAAAAACTGAGGGGATTAGGGTTTAGTCGGCTAGATCGGCTAATTTTATCTCGATTTTAGCGTCTTCGGCTCCTTCGGCCATCACTACCTCGCTAAAAAACTCTTCGATTTCCGAAAACTGGTCGAAAAGGAAAACTTCTGAACCGACTTTTACTTCAAACATAGTTATCTCCTGTAAAAGGACTATTTTACTACGGATCTGAATTAAAGTAAAGGGTTAATAGACACTATCCATCAACCCTAACACAGTTAGTATACCCTATCGGCAAGTATAAATCAAATTTATTTGATGTTTTGCATCTTGCATCTAGTCTACCTCGGTCCAAAGGTCACCACCAGCACGAAATGACCCTGCAGGAAGGTCATCTATCTGTGGTTCTATCATAAAATCATCCAGTGTCATCTCCTGAAGGT
>Ga0181356_1000382_pt1 | contig 18709 bp, 25 predicted proteins | sample Fa13VDMM110SN_FD_130104 | JGI IMG/M metagenome (GOLD analysis project Ga0181356, IMG submission 130104) | Freshwater viral communities from Lake Michigan, USA - Fa13.VD.MM110.S.N | ecosystem: Environmental > Aquatic > Freshwater > Lake | place: USA: Michigan | collected 2013-09-24 | reverse complement strand
TTTTGCGCCAGAAGCTATTCTGAATGCTAGCCGCTTGCGAAGTTGAGAAGAGCCCTTGAGCATTGAACGACTCGTCGGGTCAAGGATGTATCTGCCATTTGACACGAGTGCCACAAGCGTCTGGCGTCCAAAGTCACCGTCGACCTGGAGCTTTAGTTTACGCTGGAGCTTCCTGATAAGCTCGTCGGCGTAGGTCGTAGCAACGTGACCAAGGAATACAGGATCATCTGCAAGATCACGCGCATGAGTCTTGACATAAGCAGCTATGATAAGGCTGATCATCAGGTTCTGATCGATGTTATTCCTTCCGGCATCGACGACGATCTCACCTGCGAGGACGCCTGCAAGAAAGTCTACGAGCTTTTGAAGGTTGATGTCGCTAAGGCCGCGTACCTCTTGGCCCGCGACGAAAGAGCCGAGCGTCATTGGCGCCAATGTTCCTCTAACAAATTCAGACTCTTCTTCTCTCAGAAGATTTCTCTGGAGCTCTTCTCTAATTACTTGTCGAAGTTGTCTAGCTGTGATTCTCATATCCACGCTCGCTTATAGTCATATTTATCATGCTCTGTCACAATGACAAAAAAAGTGCCAGCAAGATTCTACTTGCTAAGGTATCTATAGATGTCCATCACTTTTGGTACGTACAAGTCGGTCTCGCCGTTCTTAGGTATTCCACCTGATTTCTTGACTGCACCCGGTCCTGCGTTATATGCCGCCGCCGCGAGCTCAAGCGATCCAAATCTGTCAAATTGCTGTCTCAGGTACTTCGCGCCTGCGTGGATCGCAGATACGGGTTCAAACGGATCTACGAGTCCCATGTCTTTTGCAGTTCCGGGCATGAACTGCATGAGACCTTGAGCGCCGACCGGAGAAACAGCGTTAGGATTAAGACGGCTCTCAGCAATTCCAATAGCCTTCACAAATGCGGGCGAGAGTCCTGTAGCGGCTGCAGCATCGATGAAGTGCTGATCGTACACAAAGAGGTTCTTGATCTTGTCTAGTCTGACGCCGTGCACGATGGTGTTCTCAGGAACGTCTGTCCTAAGATCACCGTCATCGATTGCAACCTGTTCGGGTCTCGTGAGATCTCTGATCATGTCATCGAAATTGATCTCATCAAGGATCTTTCTCACGATTTCACCGGCACCCACATTGCAGTGGATCCCGTCAGGCTGATCAGGATAGTCGATGCCCGGTTCAAAGTGAACAGCAATTCCATAACCAACACATCGTGTCCTGTCGCCAAATCTTTCTGCAGCATCCTCGATCGAATCGGCAATTCTCACGCGCTGGTCTGAATACATTCCACCGTCGCGCTCTAGGTGGTAGTTCTCGTTGTCACCCACCTCAGGCCCAAAGACATTCCTTGCGAGTGCAAGATCCGTGATTCTTGTTGCGGGTGGTGGGCCGATAACGATTAGAATGCAACCTGCAGACTCGGCTGCTGCACACATTCTACGAAAAGACTCAGATGCAGCATCAGGACTTGCATCATTCCCACCGCAGATTGCAACGACCAGGTCTCTTCCTTGAGCACTGCGCTCCACGACGCTGGCAATAACTGCACTGCTCGCAGATGTTTTCCCATCAAGTGTGACAGAGAATCCCAATGACTCGATCTCTGTCTTAAAGGCTAAGCCCAGTTGTGCGTTAACCTGACTATCACCCACGATCAGGGCACTAAGACCGCCGCCAGTATTGAATGAGCGCCTCAGGTCGATCTTGGGAATGCTGACATCAGGCTCAGACTTTTGTGTCGGCGGCATGAAGAGCCTTACGATATCAAATGCAGTCACAACCTCTGTCATGCTATCGTGACGTAGAGACTCTCTGATAAATCTCCTGAGAATGTGGTTGCTTCGACTCACGTGCTCTCCTAACGCATCGCTTCTAGGAGGATCTTTCTGATGTGCCTGCGAATCTCTTGCATTTGCCTTGATTCATTCTCTTCAAGACTCGGACTGCCTCGCACGGTGTCAGCAAACTTCCTTGCTAATCCTGGAGCGTCTGCATCTGACACAGGTCCCCAGTAAAATTTGACAAAGCGTTGATAGGTGCTTTGTGCTTTAGTGAGATTGTTTTCCACATCTTTGTAGGGTGCTTCACCAACAGGTCGCACAGCGCGCCGAAGCGCGAAGACATCGGCGTACACGCCGGGCTGGCCCATGTTGCAGAGCTCCCTAAAACGTGCTAAGACCTTGTCAGACCTCTTTCTTGAGAGTTCTAAGTTGTGTGCAGCATCTCCTTCCGTGGATGCTGTCGCAATTATTGTGTAAGCGCTATCTGCATATTTTTCCTTAATTTTGTCTGCGTCGAATTGTTTCAAATCATCGATGACGCTCCAGATGTATTCGTCTGCTTTCGTGCTGTCTTTAAATTCATCACTGTCAAATTGGAAAAATACAGCACCCCCGGCAAGCCCCAGCGGTTTTCCTGCACCTGGAAGAACCTTCACTTCAGGTGCTGCTGCTGGAGGAGGTTGAGGTGGGGGTGCAGGTCCTACAACTTCTGGCTGCTGATCAACTGCTTGCCTGGTGACGATGCCCGCCGTGTAGAGGAGGAAAGCATCTGCGTATGTGTCAACTTCGGTGGGCGGGCTTTTAATCTTGGGTACGTAGCTAATGGGCGGTGTGAATTTGACATCACCCACCTGTGTCACTTCGAGCGCAAACATGTCCGCGCTGTGACCATGGGGCATCACGTATTTCTGCGTCTTTGGATCAAGATTGACGGAATAGCGACCACCACCTGCATTGGGCAATGCCTCTTCTCTGAAGAGGCCTGTCTCGATGAGCGCGCGCACATCCTTGTCAGATATTCCGCCTGATCCGCCCTCGCCCTTCCTGCCGCCCATGACGAGGCTTCTCTCCAGCGCAGGGCCGAACTTCGTCATCGTGAAGTTCATCTTGATGTTGTCAGCTGTGAAGAGGTCGAAGATCTTGGCACCCAGAGTCCGTGCCTTGCCGATCGCGGTCGTCATGTCGCCCATGTTCAGATTCGCGAGGGGCACGTTGTAGAACTCACCGGGCTGGTCGCCTGTCCTGAGGAACTTGAGTAGTGACTCTCTGCTGCGCGCAAACTTCTCGTAGTTTCCAACGGGGCCACCGACGCCCAGAAAACCCTTCCGTGCGTTGCCCACATCCATGAAGTTTGAGAGGATGCCTGTCTTCTCGAGCACGTTGTATGTGGCACCCAGGGGGTCGTCCTGATTTCCGCTGGTCGCCATGACGAGGAGACTTTGATTGGTGAGCACAATCATCAGCTCATCCTGCTTGTAGACCCACTGCTTCTCGCCGCCCACGCCTGAGACGTCGGCCTCGAACTCGGGTGCCTCGGTGGGCAGGACGATGTATTGAGCGACTATCTGCGGTGGGACAGGTGACTGATCCTCCCAGACACCTGTTCCCAGCTTTGTGAATGTTGCAGACTTTTGAGTTCCGCCGCCGATGAACTGGTCGCCCTTAATGGTGATGCTGGTGGCGCCCTTCTTGATCTTCTTCTGGAGGTCCTCGACGAACTCATCCTTGACAAGGCTAAGGAGCGACTCCTCGCTTTGTTGCACATCCGCAAGGTACCAGTCACCGCCGCGCTTGACAAACTTCTTGTCCTGCCCGGTGATCGTGTCTCCCTCCTTGGAGGCATTGAGCTGTGCAAGCTGCTTCTTGAACTTTTCCTCGTTTGAGAGTTCAGGTGGAGCCGCAGTTGTTCCTTCGTCTTGCTCACGAAGCGCCTGTCTGATTGCCTTCTCGAGAAGGTGTCTTGGAATCTTCACGCTCATTTCCTGCCTCTCTTTCCTTCACCCTTGCCCATGGGTCTCTTGTCGATCTTGCTCATCGCCTGCTTCTGGGTCATTCCACCCTTGACGTATCTTGAGAACCTCACGTCATCGAAGTCCTCGACACCATCACCTGTCTTATCCTGTTCCTTCATGTGCTTTGCAAGTGACTCTCTAATCATCCTGCGCAGCTGGGCAAGCGTAATCTGCATGTCAGACCTCTACGAGATAAATATCACATCTCGCTAGAAAGTCTTATCAAGGAGACGCAAGACTTCAAGTAGAGAGAGAAATATGATACCCCCACCCACAATGCTGACAATCGCTGACTTCAATCGCTCAGACATGACCTGTCTCCTTGAACTGCTCTCTGTACTTCAGAAGTGCGCGCTCCTTCATCTTCGCCTCCAGGACGACATCGAGATCAAGGCCGCAATCTTTGAATGGCGTGTAGTACCAGTCGCTGTGCGCGTTCTTATTCACACCGGGCTCTTCGATCGTCCTAGAATTTGACAGGTGGCAGGTGGGCCGGACATCTCCCCACGTCGATGCCGCGAGGGGCAGCGCTTCAGACCAAGGAAGGTCCTGTGGACCGCACTCGTGGTGGTGCTGATCTGCCACGATCGCGACACCGGTACGCTTGAAGAGGCCATCGTAGAGCATCTTGATGGAGTAGAGGTTCGCCTTGTCGTCGTTCTCAACGGTGAGACGTTTCTGTAGACCCGGAGGGAGCCGCTCGAAGTTTCGACACCAGGTCTCCAAAGCCTTCTCACGATCACCCTTCGCGGCACCCACATGGATGTTGATCTTCGCCCAACGATTCTCAGGCTGACCCATCAGATCCATCATCTTTTGGTGGATCAGGAGATCCTTGATGCAGTTCTGCACAACCCTATCGCTGTCAGATGCGAGGATGTTGAAGGGACCTGGGTGCAACGACAGACGCTGTCCACCTTCCTTCGCGACGCGACCGACTTCAGCCAGCGTCTTAGCGATCGCCTCAATGTCAGGTAGGTCGTCGATGTTGTATTCCGACGCCCAGGGGAAGATACACGACGTGACACGAAACACCTTGATCCCGTTCTCATTGTTCCATCGAACGATCTGGATAAGGTCCTTGCAATTCTGCAGAGCAAGTTCGGAGGCGTATCGAGGTCCCTTCGACAAGAAGGTACGCTTGATCATTCCTCGTGACGTCTGAATTCCTTTCTTCTCCTGCAGATCCATGTTGATGCAGGCGTAGCCAAGACGTACCACAATAACCTCCTTTATTATAATATTCGAGAAAGACGATATTTACAAGCATAGGAGCGGGCTGTGAGAGACCTACGCAAACTGATTAGTGAAATGTCCCAAGATACCTTATCAGAGGGACTAAGGCATCACATTGCAAGTGCAACACCGATCACTCAGCCTGTTTTCAGGCCTGGGTCTGACAAATTCTTCGATCTGATCAAGGAGGCTCGCATTGCCTGGGCGAGAGGTGACCTCGATCCCCAGCTCATAGATCCCTGGCTGATGTCTACCGACCTGGGCGAGTGGGGAATTCATGAGGGGAAGAGAGTACCTCTGGACTTCCCGATGCCCGAAGAGATCGCCGAGGCTGAGTACAAGGGGCGTCAGGTCGAGTTGGGCAAACCATTTCGCGTCAGTGGTGGTGGTCACAAGTTCGCAGTCTATGTCAGAGATCCTAAGACTGGGAACGTCAAGAAGGTCCAATTCGGCGCTCCGGGCCTCAAGGTGAAGCTCAACAATCCTGCACGAAGAAAGTCATTTGCCGCACGTCACAGATGTGAGCAAAAGAATGATAAGACTGCACCGGGATACTGGGCGTGTAGAATAGGTAGATATCCACACCTCTTTGGTGGCAAAACATATTACAAGTGGTGGTAAATGAAAGAGTACAAGGACAAGACACTCAAGAAAGGGCTTAGGCTCAGAAAGTTTGAATCTAAAGCGCTCCTCGAGGAGGCGACATGGCATCGTGACGCTGAGGACCGCCTCGTTGAGGTGATAGGTGGCTCGGGCTGGAAAATCCAGGTCGATGACTCACTGCCCATCACGATGTCTCCAGGAGATGTCTACAAAATACCAGCGAGGATGTGGCATCGCATCATACCCGGCAAAGGTGACCTCACTGTTCTCATCAAAGAGATTGCGATGAGAGCCGATGAGGAGGAAGAGCCACTAGAGATTTCAGGGCTCGACGCCCTGGAGTTTGCTGACGTCATGGGTGAGGACTACAGCGGGCCATTAAGCCCGGGTGTGCCTGGACGCATGACACAGAAGATCCTCATGCCTGAGGGCAAGAAGTCGTCTCATGAGCCGGGTTACAAGGCTCCTGAGGGCAGTGCGCGTGACCGCAAGCTAGACGCGGCGAAAGCAGCGTACAAGCGAGGTGATCTCCAGACTGCAATCCGTATCAGAGACGAGATGGAGAAGCAGGCAAGAGAGAAACCAGGCTACAAGCCGCGTAAGAGCAAGTACACCGATGAGTCAAGACAGCCTGCAAGCTATCCTCCTGTCATGTCTGAGTTGGACGACATCGAGGATCTTGATGAGGATGAGATGTGCGAAGGACTTGGTGCCAAGACGCGTGAAGCTCTCAAGAAGAAAGCGAAGAATTCCAACGCGCCCCTCGGCGCACTCACGACCGTCTACAAGAAGGGTCTCGGTGCCTTCTACTCATCGGGTAGTCGCCCAGGAATGGGGGCGCACCAGTGGGCGATGGCAAGAGTCAACAGCTTCCTGAGAGGAGGCAAGGCAAGGCAGGTCGACGCTGCACAATGGAAGCAAGTACAAAAATTCAGAAGCAAGAACTAGACATCGTTGTCTGGTTTGTTGTACTGAAGTTTGATTGACTGTTCCCAGGCGTCAATGTGAAGTTGGCGCATGACTTCGATTCGCTTTTGGCAGCGCGTGTATTTCACCCACCGCTCGCGCTTGATCATCTTTCGAGCTATCTTTCGAAAACGTCGCTTCATCTTGCGTGCTTCGTCGGGAGACATTCCGTTGAATGCGGTGTCGATCGCAAACTGTTCCCAACTCATGGAGATCTCACGACCGAGGATGCCCAGATCGAGACACTTCAGCTCACATAGGAAGCGTGTAAGATTCCACATGAGGAAGCTCCTGGTGGTTACTAGCAGCCGTGGGAGTGCGGTGCGTTCACCTGTCTAATACGTCCAAGACTCTGACAAAGTCTACTCCCATGTCCGATAACCGGCTACCAGAACCATATCTGACCGGACTCAAAGTTATTGTCAGCCTTTGAGATTTTGTAAAAGAGATGTTTCCATCTCTCTAAACGTATTATAACCTAGGGCGAGCTTTATTACACGCGCCTTTATTTAACTGGTCCGCCAGCGACCCAGGCTTTACAGGTCCTCTTTGAGGCGCACTTGAACTTGAGCATGTGGCAATATCCGAGCTGACCGGCATTGACTGTGTCCCAGGAGTCAGTCTCTGCATCGTCCTTGAGACCGTCCTGGATGCACTGCTTCATCTTCTTGGAGATGTCGAAGGCGGCGCAATTACCACAACGCATCGTCTCCGCCTCACTCTCAGGAATGTCCCAGACCTTGGCGATCTTCTTCCAGAAGTTGCCTGGCTTCTCCGGGTTAGCGGGTCCGTACAACACGTCGTTGATGGCATTCTGACGGTTAGCAAGATTCAACTTGAGATTTCCCGTTGCAGGCGGGCAGGCCTTCTTCTTCTTGGCCTCTTCAAGGGTGAGCTGAGCGAGCTTGCTGACGACTGATTCGAGGAGTGACTTCATGTGTCTATATATACTCACAAATTGACCGTCTCAGAGGTAGTGATGAACTCGATGCTCGGATCGGAGCACTCGATCTTCCCGTGAACGTGGACCACCTTGACACCTGCTGGTATCTTTGTCAGATGCTTGTATGAGACTGTCTGATTCGGCTCCACAAAGGAGTGACCCCATGTGTCAGGAAACATCCTGTGCTTAGATGCGATGCTGATTGGAAAAAACGCCTGATTCAGCGGGGCCCCATTTGTGATCTTCGAGTGGTTATCAATTCCTCTCACTGAGATGAAGATGGATTTGATCTCTAGGCGAGCTCCGCCGGTGTTCTTGACTAGAAGCCTGATGTCTGCGATCCTGGCACCGTCTCGATCGTTGTGATCAAGAACGCGGCAGTTGATCTTTGCGGCAGCGTGCGGCTTTCCCTCGCATGAGTTGATGTAACTCCACAAGACCCACATGCCGCCGATGATTGTGAAGAGGCCTGTGCCTAGCACGGAAAGGCTAGCTAGATCAAACAACATCACCACCTCCTTTGCTGCCATGCAATCTTACGCTGACGTAGATGAGGACTATGAGGACGAGCACCCATGCCGCCCAAAAGACATTGCGCCGTCCCACGGTGCCTTCCACACTTGCCTAGTCGTCCTCGTAGCCGATCAGCGACTTTGTCTTATCCACGACCGACCGCGCCTTATCTGCGACCTTTTCCATTGGGCTCTTGGCGGCCTCTTTCGCGCTGTATCTGCCCTCAGTGTAAGTCCCTGTTGCGTAGATGCCGTCTATCATCTCAGCAGTGCCGCCCACCTTGCATGTCCCACTGATCTTGGCTGCAGCGTGAATCTTAGCGTTGCCGGAGATCTCAGCGCTGCCCATGACCGTGCCTGAGATCCACGGGCTGCCCGAGATCTTGACATTTCCAATGATGTTGGCAGCCTGATTTGGGAATCCGTGAATCACGAGCTCCGTCTTGCCGTTTCCGAGGATCTGGGGACTGCCTGAGATTTTGGCATACCGTATCCTCACGCGACTCTGACTGCTGCCCATGATCTTGCACTTCTCAACGTTGATCAGCTCGGTGTCTGCAATGTCCGCCAGCCCGATGTAGGATTCATCGCAGTCCTCCATCTTGACGTTCGTGAGAGAGCAGGCCGTCACGGTCGTGCCACTTATTGGGTCAAGACTTGACTTCTTGACTGCAGTGCTGATGATCTTTGACTGACCCTTGAGGAGCCTGATTGTGGTTTCGTCGAGATCACAATATGACACAGCGACTTTTGCGTCATAAGACGAGACAACGACTGACCCCTTGATCTTGCTTGACTCGATGCTCATGTTCTCAGCATTATCTGTGCCTGAGCTTTCCTGCGAGATCTCAGACGAGAAGACCTGTGATGACCTGAGCGAGCCGCCCTGAACGGTGCTGCCCGTAAGCTTGCTGTCCAGCACATCAGCATGATTAAGCACTAACGTGTCCTGCAGCTCGCTTGTGCCATCTACGATGGACCTATCTCCCGAATCACTGTTCCGCATCCTCTGCGGGAACTTTAGAGTAGGCAGACCCGTGTTCGCCTTGAATCCCACACTGGAGTGCACCATGACGACGTTCGGCCCGACGGTTGCAAACTCCCCTCTCACGCTCATGCCTGCTGCCAGCTGCTTTTCTGCAACAGCTGCCAAGCTCGTCGGGGGTTTGATTCTCTTCGCGTCCCACAGCCTATCAACCTCTTTGTCCCAGTTGGGGCGCTCGACGTCGATGACTCCGCGCCACTGCGCAGCTTGGGCGGCAGTCAGATCCTTGTCTGGATCTATGCCGTTCTTCTTGAGCCACATGTCAAAGTGACGATAGAGAATTGTGCGATGGGCGGCATACTTGAACTCGCGCTCCATTGCTCTGTACTTGTCGATCTTCTTTTCAAGCTCACCGGCAACTATCACCACAACCCTGTTCCCTGATGACTGTGCGCTCGCCTGAGGATCAGGGACCGTCGTGGGCGGAGGTGTGGACTCAAGCAGGACACGCCGGACAACGCTGCGAAGTGTGGAGAGGCCCGCCATCTGCTCCTCAGGGACATCCCCGTGAAGCATGTACACCTTACGTTCAGGTTCGTCAAATTCTCTGATTAGATGTCTGATGATACGCATGATGTCACAGGTACTTGAGCAATGCCATGCCCGTGATCATGGTGAATTGAACGACTGCGAACACTGTCACTGCCTTTGTCTTGAATTGCTTGAGGTCTTCGATAGACCTGATTGACTCACGTAGTTGAGAAGGCGATGCGATGTCGTCGATCTTTTCCTTCCAGTCTCGAAGTTCCTTGATCTTATCTTCTCGGACCCGAAGCTCAGTCATTTCCTGTTTCAAGTCCTGCATCTCTACCTTTAAACCTGCTATTCCTGCCGCGAGTGTCTCGAGTTCCTTAAGGACGAGTTTTGAGTATTCATTCCACCCGTTCGGGTGCTGAGTGACAGACATTCATATCTCCTTTACAAACCGTCAATCGACGTAAACTCTAATCTAAATATCACAAATTTGATAATAACTCTGTCACTTTTCTAAATAGTTCGATCTCAACGACGCGATGATCTGAGCATCACAGGTTGATTCTCAAATTCGAGGTTATGAAAACCATGGACACAAACGATCCTAATAACAGACACAACGCAGATGAAAGGAAGATAAATCCTGGCGACAATTCTAAGGGTTACAGGCTCGATCACATCGCAATCGAGTCTCATGACATCGCAATGTCTGTCGAGTGGCACCAGAAAACACTTCAAGCCCAGGTCATCTATGTAGATGAGTCCTGGGCTCTGATGAGATTGTTAGATGGTACCAAGATTGCGCTGGTGACGCGAGGTCAACACCCGCCACACATTGGGATTCGACCTACAAGCGAACCATTTGGGGACCTGAAGGCGCATAGAGACGGGTCGTATTCATTCTACGAAAAAGATCCGCACTCCTGCGCTGTGTACGAGTGGATCTGGTATCCTAGTCAGGAAGACATTCAGCTTCCTTAGGCTTCATTTTAATGATTGTCACTGACCTGACGATCAGCTCGCAAAGCTCTCTGACGCGTCCTGTTGGGATGGGCGTTTTAGCGTGGATGAACCTTGTTAGGCAGTCTTTGGCCTCATCCTCGTCCCAGTCGTGAAGCTCACAGAGCTCTGTCCACGATGATAGACCCAAGATCTCGGGTGGAAGAGTCACCCTAGGACACTCCGCTCGAATGCGTATCCTGTCACAATCATTGCGTTCACAGCATCCAAGACGTCTTGGGGAGGAAGTGGTGGAATTTCATACCTGACCTGTTCAACCAGGAGTGCCATCGCTTCCTCATCATCATCGCAATACTTCAAGACATACGACTTTGCAGCATCTTGTGATGTGAACTTCATAATCCTAATTATTCGCAGCAAGCTGGTTTCTACGAATACCCCAGTAAAAAGCGACATCAAGATCAATGCATCCACCCTTGTCAGGAGGATAGAGCGCGCCCACATTCTTGATGTCAGTTCTGTCTAGAACATGCTGGGGTGGTTCGCCAAGGTACGTTCCAAGACGCATGACTGAGTCTTCGACCTTGCTGTGATCTAGACCCAGTGCGTGACCAAATTCATGGATGAGAACGTTTCGCATGTCAAGACAGGCAAGATTGTCGTCCTTGGTGCACCAAGATTGGTCGCTGACCATCTCGATCTTGACGCTTTTGAGACCACCCCAGGATGCAGATTCTGTGTAGGTATTTGCTGCGGAATTAGGCTCGTTGCCACGATCATCTGACCACCTGACGGTGATTGCATTCATCTTCCACTCGTCTTGTGTGGTGCCTGAGAATTGCAATCGCACATTGGCACCGGTATTGTTCCAGGTGCTAAGTGATGCCCAGAATGTCGACATGAAATCGACTTTCAAGTGTGATGGAATTGTGGCGGTGTCTAGGTAGACTGGAACCACGCAAATATTATCATTTGCATGTGCAACATTCATCATACCAATCAAGAGCGTAAACACCTCGTCTCTCCTTTGATCAAGTGGTAGGGGCGGTAGGATTCGAACCTACGGATGCGGGAGTCAAAGTCCCGTGTCTTACCGCTTGACGACGCCCCTTTAATGTTAAAATTCTAACTTAAGCTTCGAACTTTTACATCGAAAAATAATTAGCAGTTATGAGAATCTCAATATTTGATTTTGACGACACGCTGAAGAACACCCAGCCTGTCGCACCTGTCGATTGGACAAGCGAGAAGTCCAGCTATAGAAGTAGATCTTCGCTATGGCAGTCAACGCCTGCGTCGATTTACAGTCCAATCGGAAAGCATGAAGGATGGAATGAATCAGTGGTAGAAGCAGCACGAAACAGGCTGTCTGATCCCTTCACTGTGTCAATCTTCATGACCGCAAGAGATAAAAGATCTGCGAGCATCATTCTGGCTGCACTCAAGACACGGGACCTACTCTTCGACGCGCACATATTTCTAGATGATGCGCCTCTCCTTGACGACGATCTCAATCTGGTTCAGGATGAGATGGGCGATGCGATACTTGAACCCCTGCGTCCCAATCTTTTCAAGCAGTCGATGACATGGTGCATTGCATGCTGGATGATGACAGGTGAGATTCCATACAAAAAGTTTACAGGAATCTCAAGAGTTCTCCCTCTAAGCCATGTCGACGAGATTGAGGTCTTTGAAGACAACGAAGAGAATATTGAAGCGATACGTGCTGTCGCAGATAAGATCGGGTGCTTGTTCAAATCGCACAGGATCGAGATGTTATCTGAGCAATGGCGTGGTGGTGGAGATCCTCCGCTTCCAGGCGATTACAACAAAGGCGCACCCAAGAAGAGAACGCCTCCCAGAGACGCAACGTATGGTTCTGAGCCTGACATGCTTGATCGACCTGGTGTCATAGTGGAACCCGATGTCAGAAAAAAGATCTCAGACTATTTCAAGAAGATGCGTCTGCGAGAGGCCATCCTACAGATGATCCAAGATGTCTGACACGACACTCATCCTAGAGATAGGACTTTACGAACTTTTCACATGAATTGACAGAGAGCTTTATTCCCTGTATGTTCTTTACCCTGATCATGCGGTAAGGTCTCCCCTCGTACTTTATCCTGTCGCACTTTGAGGCATAAGCATTCCAGGTATAGGATCTAATGTAGGAGACCCCGCCGGGGTGAGAGATCGCGTAGAACTTGTCATCACCTTCGAAGTACCGACACTTCATGTCGCAGAATCTCGTGAAATCGTCTGCGAGAGCTCTATGACACTCTATCCAGTACCTGTTTCCCTTGTGGAGAAAAGTGATGTCACCCCAACGTTTCTCCATCCTGTTCAGCTCGTCTCGAGTGATGTCAGGATTTTCTTTCTGAAATCGAGCGCGGACTGACTCTATCGATCCAGGATTGTCTATAAAATCAGCAAGATCTTTGGCAAGCTGCTCTTCAAACTCTTTACCCAATGAAAGTCTGTGCTCACTTATCTGGAAGTCCAAATTCAACCCTCGTTGATAATACTACACTATGGAGAGCACGTTTACAAAATACCTCATCAAGATTGAAGTGCCGAAGATTTGAATTTATTGACGGCACTGATGTAGTGTTCAACAGTACCATCTTTATCAGCCGCGGTATTGTAATACTTTTTCCAGAATGCAGCGCGGTCTTCTATCGTTTCAAGAGATGGTTTGTTTGCACGCTCATAGTAGAGGTACAGCGTATACAAGCATGCTGCCATTGCCTGCATTTTGAGATTGACGAAGATATTTTCATTCTTCTGATCATCCCAAGGTTCAACGAGCGCACCTGAACCATTCAATTTTTTCTTGGTGCGCGGCAAAATCTCAGGCTTTTGAGTTTGTTCAATCGCAACATCTGAGATTTGGAAGACACCCTTGATGTCACCAGACATCTCATTTGTGTGTTTCCCTGGGTCTCTAGCAGATTCTGCTATTGCAATTTCGATCATCAATATTCTGAAATTTTTGATTGTTATATCAAGACGCTCGGGCCTTATCGCGTTGTCAATCGCTGCAACAACAACATCATGAGAGACAAGATTCTCACTTTCTTGAAGTAACGTCTCTCTGATTAAGACTCGTATCGTGCTTACAATCTCTGTTCGTTTAATCACCTACAGCCTCCTGTTCTAAGTATGGACATATCACAGAGATTAGAAAAATCTCTAGCCGCTCGATTGCAGCAGTGCCCAGGCAGATGTGAAGAGCCTGACGATCCGAGATGAGAACAAGAGCGGTGGGCTGTAGCCTGTGCCTTTTTCGAAGTTTTGTAATATGAGGCTTTTGGAGCGCATCTGCAATAAGCATTGAACAGCAATCAATGACCAAGCTCGCTGACAACTGTCTCCCGGAGGAGGACGCTTAGGACTTAGGCTGCCATGCGGAGCACACCATGTCTGCGGACACAGCGTAGCCACCGAATGCCTTGCAGGTCTGTGTTTTCGGGCAGAAGGCTGCGCAGGTCCCACACGACATGTCCATCGTCTCTGCGAGGCGTAAATCCGGAGGCACGGAGGTCTTTTTATGTCTCATCATCATCGAGATGCCGACAGGCATCTCGCTCATGAGCTCTTCCTTGATTATCTGGCGCAGCTGTCTCTGTGTGATCTTCATGTCAAAACCTCTCTCAATATGTATACCAATCTTTTAGTCTACTCAACAGAATTATTAGCCGATCTGAGACAGACACTGAGCTTGGTCGGTTGTGTTACCTTCCTGAGCGATAGTGCACCAGGCAGGGTCATAATCTCTCATCTGGGCGCTTGCAACGGGCCCTGGTCGCAAGCTTCGAAGGTCCTGATTGGTAGCTCAAGCAAAAAAGCCGGCACCTAAATTAATAGGTGCCGGCGCAATGGCGGAAGCGAACAGATTCGAACTGTTGGTAGCCGTTAAGCTACGGCGGTTTTCAAGACCGCAGGATTAAACCTCTCTCCCACGCTTCCTAAAATGGAGCCCGGGGTGGGATTCGAACCCACGATGTGGTGTCACCCATCCGCATTACAAAAGCGGTGCCTTCGACCTCTGGGCGACCCGGGCAATAATGCATTCTACTGCTGATAGCATGCGCTATAAATGGTGATCCCAAGGGGAATTGAACCCCTATTACTGGGATGAAAACCCAGTGTCCTGGCCTCTAGGCGATGGGATCTTGATCCGACCCCTGTGACCCCGGGCCGGCCTGCGGGTCCAACCTACTCGCCGACTGAGGCGATATCGCTGGAATCTTCTGCCTTGTCACCCGTGCAACCGCATAGGATGAAAAGGCAGAATGCGATCAGAACGATCTTAAGCATTTTGTCTCCTCTTGTTGCGTATTATACACACCGTGTGTGTGTTTATACGAGTTGTTACGTATCTTAGAGCGTCAACCACTCCCACTCACCTTGCCAGTTTGTGTACTTGACGCGCTTGACGCCTTTAAGCCTTAGGAAGTTCTGGCAGTGAATGCAAGGCTTTGCCATCGTAGGACGACCGCCCTTGACAAATCTAACGACATGAATGTGATCAGGCACTTCTTTCAGTCTTAGGATGAGATCAACTTCTGCGTGAATCTCATGATAAGTCAAGTCAGAATTTGGGTATCGCTTGCGAAAGTGTGATGTTCTCCTGTTTTCATCATTCACGCCGATAAGACCCTTGCAGGATCGTGTGTATGCTGCGACATGAAACGGGCCGCCGTTACTCAGCGCCGCGTCTCTAGCTTTGTAGTACACTGGGCATGATTAGTCCTATCTCCTGTTCTTTAGGATATTACGCTGCTTCTGGCTCTTTTACATCAAGCTCTTCGAGCTTGTGGAGAGCCCAATCAACTTCAATCGTGAAGTGCTGACCATAGACATGCTCGGTCATCACTTTCTTCCACTTGCCAAGAAAAAGAATCAGGCCTTCTTTTGCGAGAAAACCTTTATCAGCAATACCCATGATGGCTGACTTGATGCCCTGCAAGTGAGTGTCACTATACCCGGGAAATGTCTCTGTTGCAGCGCGACACAACCACGTCGTCATCAATTCAGCCGAGTCAGGAGTTAGACCGATCATGTCTCTGTGATTCAGATACTTCACGATACGTGAACCAAGAAATGGTGAGTGAGTGCTGTCGATCTTGAGCATCCTCGTCGCCTCGAGCTCTCGCCAACCCTCAGGGTAGAAGAAATGCGTCTTGTTAAGCGCAACTTTACAGTTCTTAAAATCAAATCGATCTAGACAGTCATCGATCGATCCTGCGCAATGATCCTTGTGATTCACAAGCTGGATTTTAACAGCGCCCAATCCCTGGAGGTGCCCGTTCGACTCCATGGCAAATTTGCCCATTGAAAGTTCCAGACTCTTACCAGTCGTCTGCTGGTGCCTGTTGATCACATCATTTGCGATCTGCTCAGATGGAAAAAATATGTCGATGTCACCCTGACTTTTTGGTCGCTCGAAGGCATCGCGCGGCGCGCGATGCCAATGGAGGTAATCTGCTAGATTCGCGCCAAGGAGGACATTTCTCACAAATCCACCTGCGATCCACCCCCCGCTATTGAGCGCGTCCTTGATCAGGTCGAGCTCCATGATCTTGCTCAATGTCATCTGCATGGCAGGATCAATCTCATCGTTGATGGGGCTGGCGATGTAATTTGACATTTTCCACCTCTTACGTAGATCATACACTCGATCATGTTTTGCGCACGTGATGTTAGCGGCTGATTATGCCACCCATCACAACCTCGTCTTCATCATACACGACAATCGACTGACCTGGTGTGATGGATCTCGGCAGGGATTCAAACACGACGAGGCCGGGCATGACAACGCAAGGTGCTAGCGCACCCTTGTGCCTGACGCGGCCCTTAAGCTTACGACCTAAGAGCTGCTCGGGTGGCACAAACCAATTCTGCTTGATGACCTTGACTTCAAGGTTTCCTGCTGTCGGCGATGTGTCAACAATGACTTGCCTCTTGTCGGCATTGATGTCGATCACATACCACGGACCGCCTTGGATGCCCAAGCCCTTTCGCTGGCCAATTGTGAATCGCCAGTAACAGTCGTGCTCACCGAGGACGTTTCCTGCTTTGTCAAGTATCTGGCCAGTCCCATCAACGTCAGGAACTGCATCACTAACAAAGGATGTGTGATCATCATTGCTGATGAAACAGACTTCCATTGATTCTGACTTTTCAGCCGTGACAAGACCGAATCGACGGGCATGCTGCCTGACCGCGTTCTTGTCCATCTCGCCCAGCGGGAAGATGGTTGAACGAAGCACATCGGGCTTGACTGGATGCAGAAAATACGACTGGTCCTTTGCGAGGTCACGAGAAGTAAATAGTCTCCCGTCGTGAGTCCTTGCATAGTGACCTGTCGCAATCACATCAGCGCCTAGCTCCTTTGCTTTCTGCATGAAAGCTTGGAACTTAACGACGCCATTGCACTGGACGCAGGGATTGGGAGTTCTCCCGCCCAGATACTCTTTTACAAGGTCGTCAATGACAGTGCGCTTGAAAACGTCCTGCATGTTGAGCATGTAAAAGGGTATGCCGATCTTGTCGCAGACAGACTTTGCGTCTAGAAGGTCTTCAACACCGCAGCATCTTCCAGGAGTTGACCTATTGCCTGTGTGCAGTCTCATGTGTATGCCACAGACTTCATGACCCTGCTCTTTAAGAAGAGCTGCTGCCACTGAGCTATCGACGCCTCCTGACATTGCGACAACGATTCGCATCACACACTCTTGTCTAGAGTTACCTCACCATCAAACATCACGACAAGCTCACCAGCATATGTCTTCTCATTGAGATTCCAATCGAAGGAAGCACGACGACGAAAATGTGCTGTGAGGGCTGTGTGATTATGCTGACACCAGAGCTCAAGAGCTTCAAGCACCTCAGCTTCAGTGAAATGGAGATTTACTAGATTCGTCTCTTTCACGTCCCACCTGCTACCATCACGATGATGGGTGTCATGAATGCAGCAATCACACCCACGATGATTGCAAAAAGCTCCAACTTAGATTTAGTCTCAAAGCTCATAGTGAGATCTTCCCTAGCTAGGACTGTGAATAATGTTGTTTGTGTTGCTGATCGCTGGATCTTCCTTGAAGTTCTCCCAGCTACTGATCGCAATTGCCTTGACCTTGGTCATGTTTCTTCCATTGGTGTTTATTCTACGACACAAAGTGGCCTCGCCAGTTGGAATCGAACCAACAACCCCAAGCTTAGAAGGCTTGTGCTCTATCCAGTTGAGCTATGGCGAGAGGAAATGGTAGGCGGGGTGGGGATTGAACCCACGACCAGCCGGATATAAGCCGGCGACTCTAACCACTGAGCTACCCGCCTATAAGGGTAGTGGTCTTGTTGAGTCGTCTTAGGGGCGCCTCGGTTGGTCCAGCGAACTTTATTATTATACGTTAATCTCGGGTTTTTACACGAGAAAGAAGATTTTCTACAAGATCACGTACATTTTTCTCATCACTTCCTACGACCTGATCAACAGCCTGACCGTCATAGTAGGCAATGACTGTTGGGACTGACATGATTCCTGACTTCTGAGAAAAGTCGGTTGTTGCCTCGATGTCGCAGTAGATGAAAGTCACATCAGGAGTCTCAGCTGCGACCTTCTCGACCTTGGGCTTCATCTGCTTGCACGGCATACACCAGGAGGCGCCAAACTGCACCATCACGCGGGCGTTTCCGTCAATGAGCTCTCGGATGTTGTCTTCGTTACGAGTGACCATGATGATCTCCTGACACGATTATATCAATCGTTATCTACTTTTTAATAATTCTAAACTCTCTGTAGAACCTGGGATAGCTCTCGAGATAACCGCGCAGGGTCTCATCGTCAAAGTAGATATCCTCGGCCTGCCAGTACGAGTACAGCGAAGGGTTCATCTTGAAGCCGAAATAATCGTGCATCGCCATCTGATTCTCGGCGATAGGTTCGCCGCCGTAGTGCTGCCCGACGATCATGAGGCCTGACTCAATGTTCTTTATCACGTTGTCTTCGCCCAGCGGGACAAATCGATTGTTGATCCAGTTGAGACGCTCGATCAGCTTCTGGTAGTACATGTTCGCCTGGCCCCACCTGACAGACGCAAAGAACATGACGCAGTCTGATTCGAAGAGTTCTTTTGAGATCTTCCACAGCTCGT
>Ga0181356_1000381_pt1 | contig 18748 bp, 17 predicted proteins | sample Fa13VDMM110SN_FD_130104 | JGI IMG/M metagenome (GOLD analysis project Ga0181356, IMG submission 130104) | Freshwater viral communities from Lake Michigan, USA - Fa13.VD.MM110.S.N | ecosystem: Environmental > Aquatic > Freshwater > Lake | place: USA: Michigan | collected 2013-09-24 | reverse complement strand
ATTACTCAGCATCAAATGGAAGCACCATCACTTTATCAGAAGGATTGAGCAGCGGTGACGTGTTGGATGTGGCCACTCTCAGTGCTTATGACATTGGTGGTTTGGGAGGAGTAAGCCGCATCATAGCAGGTCCGGGAATAATATTGAATCCCAGCAGCGGATTGGGCGATGTGACCATTACTGGAAACACATTTCAACTTACCGGAGGAGATATTGTTATTCCAGTGGGCAGCACCCGCACTTATAAAAAACTAAGCACTGCGTTCAACAGCATGAGTTCATATTTGCTAGATTCGGGAGAAAGTAGTGTGACATTTGCAATAGATCCTGAAGCAATTGATGAAAATGATGTGATGGTGCTGAATCATCCAAATGGTCAATTTTTTACATTAAGTGGATCATATCAAGAAGGATTTGTTTCCACGGGAATCAATCCTGTGACAAACGTGCAAATGGCAACAGGAGCTGCTCTTAGTGCAACTTTCACTTTTGACGACACACTGACTAATCCTCTAGTAAATGATTATGTCTGCATATGGTATGTTAGTGGAGCCAAAGCTATACAAAATGTTAGTTTGGGAGCTGCTCAAGCAAGTGGACAACCTTCATTATATTCAGGTTATAATAGTAACTTAGATTCTACATTAAACGGGAATGGCGAATCTTTGCTAACCAGTGGCGCTTATGTTGTTTATTCTGTTTTGCGAGATTCAACAGCAGGTGCAACTTTGTCTGGAACTTATCAATCACTTTCTGGAGTTGTAACATATAGAAGCAAATATGGAGCTACAACACTCAATCAGTTTGATATTAATTTATCAAATACTGCAGCCCCAGACGGAACAACAAGTCTAGCCACATTTGCGAGTGCAGATCGAAGACGTATATTCATGGATTATGGAACACCTGAAGCATGGAAAGGAAACAGAATAATAGGCGCAACAGGAAGTACAGATCACACACTCACATTCAGTGATGCTCGAGCCACCAACACATATTTGAATCGGGGTGATTGTTTGTTGATTTTAAATCAAGTGGCTGTTGTTAAAGAGGTATTTGGCACCAATACGTGTATTGTTACAGGACTGATAAGATTTCCCATCCCACTTGGCTATACCACCACATATGCAAGTCTTCCTGCTGCCATGCAAACCCAAGGATTTTATTACATGGTGAATAGTCGTTTGGATTATTATTATGGATCTCACAGGGTTGCTGCTCGATCAGGAAGCAGTGTAACTATTGAAGTGTGCCAAACAGTATGCGGAGGATTAAGTAGTTCAGCAGCTACTCAAGGAGAATCATTTTTTCCTCTTCCTCGTTATGGTGTGAGATCTTTGGGTAGTAAAGATACTGACATCGTCAGCAATGACCTGTTTCGTTTCAACAGAAGCAAAACTGAAAACAAAGTTTTAAAATCGATAATAAATTTAAAAGCTAGTCCTGGATTGGTTGTATATGGAAGCAGATTAAATTTTGATAGCTTGGTTTTCAACATGCAACAAAATCCAAGTGGATATAGTCCCGATTCAGGAATTTATTCTTCAATTAATAATACAGGAATGGAGTTTGGATCTTCTGTTGGAACAAATACAAACACAACCATAAACGCAAGTTCAGATATAACAATGTTGCATGTGGTGGTAAATTATTCTTTAAGTTCACAAAAAAATGCATTTGGAATAATTGCACGTAACAATACATCATTGAATTCCAACTTTTTGACATTCAATTCACAACCTAAACCCAATTTGATCACAGAACACACACTTTCTGATGGCAACTTTTATTTAAAAGTACCAACGAATTTGACTCTTGTTCAATCAAGACTAACCTCAAAATATCTTGCGATGAATGGCGGGGGCAACCTTGCGGCTCGAGGAGCTCTTACTACAGATTCAGATTCTTCAGTTGTACTTTCTTACACGTATATAAAAAATACAAACATATATCCTTTCTTTTTTGACGATACAAGTGTGGAAATGAGAGGCACAATTATCAATAATGTGGGATTTTATGGGGATTATATTGGCGCTAATTACCCAAACACTAGTTATTATTACGATTCTAATACTCGAGGCGCAGCTATAGAAAATTGTGCAAATCCAGTTATTTTTGGTTGTCTCCATATTGGGGGGTTGAAATCGCTTATACCAGGTTTTGCTTTTGATGCTTGTAATGGTGCTTATATGCTGGGTGTTGCAGTTTGGAATTGCGCTCAACCCAGCGGCTTTTCATCTTATGGTGGAATTACGTTCAATAGTTGTATAGGCAGTCTGCTTTATTTTAGTTTTATTAGTGATAGTGCTTCAGGTTCCACCTATGGGGGTGTTGGTCTAACAACAGGAGGCAGTTTAAAGATATGTGATACTGCATTTTCCAGAGGAAGTTTTGGTCTTTCTCTTGCAGACAACTCAGATATAACTTACGTTTGGGGTGGCACAAGAAATACTACGTTTCTTTATAACAACACTACAATTAGTGTAGGATCAAATACAAGATTGAGTTTGGACACTTTTGGTGTATTTAATTATTTGAATTATTTGTATGTTTTGAATGGTTATAATTCAACAGCAAGCCTTACTAGTGTTCTTTTAGGAGGTGTTCCCAATACCACATTTAGTGGCATAACGCAAAATGCAGTCGCATGGGCAGGTACGAATTCTTTTTTGAGATACACATAATATGAAAATAATAGTAACACAATCAAATAATGTTTTTGGACCTGTTGGGGATGATATCACACCTGAATTGCTGGGTTATGCAAACGAACCTTACAGCAACATATTTTTTCCAATTTTAACACCTTTAAAAAGTGAACAGGTTGCAGTGTATGTAGACCCTATTGATCCTGCAAGAAGCATTTACAAAAACGTTTTAATCAATCCTTGGACAATATGGAACAATGATTCCAAACTAGCCAGCATTCGTTTGCAAAGGAATTATCTATTGAGTCAAACAGATTGGACAGCATTGAATGATGTGCCTCTTTCTCCAGAAGAGAAAACGGCTTATGAAAATTATCGGCAACAACTGAGGGATTTTCCAGACGTTGTTGATCTGGATTTGCCGATTGAAGAGATAATCTGGCCAACCAAACCATAAATAATAATATATGAGCAACGCACGTGATCTAGGAAATGCAGGCCGGGGAATTAATTTAGATAGTTTATCTAATACAATTCTGGGTCAGGATGCTCTAGCTTGCAACACCACAGGAAGCTGCAACACAGCTTTTGGAAATAATGCCCTCACTTGCAACACTTTCGGATTCAACAACATTGCTGTTGGGGGTAATGCTCTCCGTTGCAACACCACAGGAAGCTACAACATTGCTGTTGGAGTTAATGCCCTAGAGTTTAACACCAGCGGATGCGCTAACACTGCTGTTGGGGATGGTGCTCTCCGTTGCAACCTCAGAGGATACGACAACGTTGCTTTTGGAGTCGATGCTCTCGAGTGCAACACTGAAGGATACTACAACACTGCTATTGGAATCAATACACTCAAGCAAAACACCACAGGAACATGTAACACTGCTGTTGGATTTAATGCCCTTCGTTGCAACACCACAGGAGCTGCCAACACTGCTATTGGATATAATGCTCTTCTTTACAACACCACAGGATGCAGTAACACTGCTGTTGGGGATGATGCCCTCCGTTGCAACACCATAGGAAAGGAAAATACTTCTATTGGAGTTAATTCCCTCATTTACAACACCACAGGATGCAGTAACACTGCTGTTGGAGTTGCTGTTCTTGCTTGCAACACCGTTGGATCTCAAAACACTGCTGTTGGATATACCGCTCTCTCTTACAACACCACAGGATGCAGTAACACTGCTGTTGGAGTTTTTGCCCTCTATTGCAACGACACAGGAAGAGACAACACTGCTGTTGGAACTAATGCCCTTCTTAACAACACGACAGGCTTTCGAAATACAGCTTTTGGAACCAATAGTTTGTATGATAACACCGCAGGAAAGTGCAACACTGCTCTTGGATATACCGCTCTCTCTAACAACACCTTGGGGGATTTAAACACTGCCGTTGGAGATAGTGCCCTCTGTAACAACACCACAGGATGCAGTAACACTGCTGTTGGAGTTCAAGCCCTCTTTTGCAACACCACTGGTAGATGGAACACTGCAGTAGGAGCCAATGCCCTTTGCGGAAATACCATTGGAACCGATAATGTGGCAGTTGGATATAATGCTTTACTTTGCAACACTACGGGATACCAAAATGTTGCTGTTGGAAGCGGCGCTCTATGCTCAAACACATCTGGTTATGATAATGTGGCGGTTGGAACAAATGCCATGTTTAATAATACGAATGGTTATTATAATGTTGCGGTTGGAAGGTGTGCTTTGGGAAAGAATATTGATGGTGGCTACAATACCGCTATTGGAACTTTTGCCCTCCTGTGCAATACAACCGGCGGAGGCAATAACGTTGCATTCGGATATGGTGCTCTATGTCTTAATCAAGCAGGATGTTATAACGTAGCTGTTGGAACCAGTTCTCTTGCCAGAAACACCTTTGGATGCAGAAACGTGGCAGTTGGTGAAGGAGCATTGCAATGCAACACCACCGGGGATTCTAATATTGCTATAGGGACGTGTGCTGCATCCTGCAACGATACAGGTTTTAGCAATGTTGCAATTGGGCTTAATTCCATGTTTTGCAACACGACAGGATTCCAAAACACGGCTGTTGGAAATGCTTCTTTACAGAGAAATAGCATAGGAGTTTCAAATGCTGCTTTTGGAGCTAATGCCCTCACTTGCAACACCACAGGAAACAGCAACACTGCTCTAGGAACTGGTGCCCTCACTTGCAACACTATAGGATGTACTCTCGTTGCTGTTGGAGCTAATGCCAATCAATGCAACATCACCGGAAATAATAATGTTTCTGTTGGAGTTAATTCCCTCTATCGCAGTACCACAGGAAGTAACAACACTGCTGTTGGAACGAGTGCTTTTTCTGGTAATGTGAATTACATCAATAGTAGTGCTTTTGGTTACGACGCACAACCTACAAACAGCAATCAAATTAATTTAGGAGGGTTAGATGGTTCCTCCAACCTTCCAGCAGTTCGAGGTGGAACATATACCACCGTATCAGATTGCCGGGATAAAGCAGATATTCGTCCCACAGTTCTTGGATTGGAATTTGTCAACAAAGTGCAGCCCGTAGATTATAAATGGGATATGCGAGCTGCTTATTATGTTGATGAAACTTATGTTGAAGATGAAGAATATACTGATTATGAAATCAGTTATCAAACTGAAGAATATGTTGAAAAAGAAAATCAAATCATTAGTTATAAAGATGTAGAATATGTTGAAAAAGAAAATCAAATTATCGGTTATAATGATAAAGATTTTGGAGACGGTGTAACGTTTAAAGAACCTGTATTTGGTTTAGTTGATGTGACCCGTACTCGTCAAGAACCTGTTTATGGTTTGGTGGATGTTACCCGCACCCGTCAAAAACAAATTCGCACTCCTGTTACCAAAACACGGCAAGTGGAACGCACCCGACGTGTGTCAGTTCCAAAAGATGGTAGCAAAAAACGCAACCGTTATCATCATGGTGTAATTGCTCAACAAATCAAACAGGTTATTGATCAAACCGGAGTTGATTTTGCCGGTTATCATGATGATAGTTTTACCGGAGGGGGCGACATTATAGCAGTTGGTTATAGTGAATTTATCGCTCCTCTTATCAAATCAGTACAGGAATTGCATGAATTGATCAAGCAAAACACCACTTTGATAAATGAACTTAGCAGCAAGATAAGCTAGGTTGATAATATATAAAATCTGATATAATAGCCTGGTGATTGATGTTCATTCGCTTCTTGCCAATCATTTGGCAAAATTAACTTACAACAAGTATAATCAAACATATACAGCATGTTGTCCCATATGCCGCGAAGGTGATTCTTGGCTGAAAAAGAAGCGTTTTTATTTTTATAATAAAACCAACAGCTGTTATTGTTTCAATTGTGGTTACAGCGCAAAATTATATAAATTATATTATGATTTGACTGGTAAAATGATGGGTAAACAGGGTTTTGAAAGTCCCAGATTCATTGAGGAAAAAGAAGCTCCCACTCCTGAAATACTTCCAAAAGACAGCATTAACATTTTTGAAAGCACCCAACTTTACAAAAACATGCATAATCCCATTTTTAAAAAAGCCATACAATATGTGTGTGACCGACGATTGCATTCCAGCATAAACCGACCCAAAACATTCTGGTTCAGTTCAGTTGATTTTATCCATAAAAACAGATTGATCATACCTTTTTATGATTTGGACGATAAAATAGCTTATTATCAAAGTCGTAAACTGCCAGGAGATACTAGCGATTTGCCCAATTATCTGAGCAAAAGCGGTGGTGAAAGAAGTCTTTTCAACATCAATCGGGTGAACGAACAACCCTACGTTTTCATATTTGAAGGTCCTTTAGATGCATGTTTCATTCATAACGGAGTGGCCGTGAGCGGAATCAATAAAAGCCGAAACAGTCTTACTGACAAACAAAAAGAGCAACTCAGCAACTTTCCTCTGCATCAAAAAATATGGGTACTAGACAATCAAAACAAGGATACTACAGCCCGGGAAAAGATGAAGCAGATCATTGAAACTGGTCAGAAAGTGTTTGTTTGGCCCAAAAATATAATTTATAAAGATTTTAATGAAATGTGCATGGGATTGAAACAAAACAAAGTGGATGTGAATTTTGTTTTACAAAACACTTTTCAAGGACATAAAGCCCGGGCAAAAATGATGATCTGATTATTTTTCGCTCTTGCTGGCGATAAGATATGCTTTTAGACGTTCGCTAAGACCACTCAATTCAACGCAAACACGAGCAATCTTTTTAGTTTCACTCTTGGCAACTTTTTCAAAAAGCGTGTCGCAAGGAGCCATATGCAACTGAGTTTGAACTGAATTAATGTCGGGACTGTTTAGATATTCCAGAAATTTATCAATGTTTCTTACCCATGTTTGCAGTTCAATGGCTTGAGCAGAATTGGTTTGACGACTGGCCATTTGCTCCCGGGTAACTGCTTTAACATCAAATTCTTGAGGAACTGTGCCTTTATCCAATTCAGCTTCCATACTGGTCCTGTCTTCTGAAGGTTGAACAGCAGGAGCTTCCAGTTCAGGTTTGTCCTGTTCTTTTATAATATTTGAAAATAATTTGTTAAATATGGCCATATTATTATTTATTATAAAGGTAAATAAAATATATATGTTTAATGAAGATAGCCAGATGATTTATAATCGCTGGGTTAGTGGCATAGCCAGTCGGGAGCTTAAGGGTCAAACACTTACAGTTGATGATTTAATTCAAAAATACTCACCTCAAGGAAGCACACTGGCTCCTAAAAATCTTCCTTATCCTCTGGACAAGATTTTTGAAAGTTTGGCAGATAATTTTGTAAAATTAAGCAACAGCAAGATGATATGTGAAATGAGCAAGAATAACCCTCTTATTGGCAACAAGAAAGAGAAATTGCACCAATTGGAACAGGTTATCGACAAGATCAATCAGGCACAAAAGATACTTGAAGAAACTGTAACCCCTCTAAATAAGATTTTAGAGGGTTAAAATGCTATTCAGAACAATATTATTCGTTAGTCTTCCTTTGACCAGTATTGGAATTTTATATTCCCTTAATGTAAGGAATTTTTGGACATATTTTTTCACATCTTGTTTCACAGTGGGACTGCAGTATGCCATCGATTTTGCTTTTCATAAGTTTGCCATAGTAAGATATGGTTTGCGTATCAAGGAAACTAATTTGCAGATTGAAAAAGAGTATAATAAACGAGGAGTAGAACTGACCTGTCCTTGTGCAGAGAAAAGCAAATGCTTTGTGCCAATTGATCTGAATCAAGGAACCAGCTACAAATGCCTTCAATGTGACAAACAAATATCAGTTTATGTCAAATTGGGCACTGCCCTTGAAACTGAACCAGTGGTGGTGCAATCTTTGGAAGCTCTGCCCCTAAATCTGAATGAGTAATTTATTATATCAAATCGCAAAAAGTGTTAATAGCACAGCAGTTGTGCCTGTTTCCACTGTAAAAAATGAAAATTGGGCACAGGAATTTGATCAGGAACTGAGTGAATTTTTTGTTAAAAAAGGTCCAGAATATTATAATTTATATAAATTATTTCGAACCAAAAAGAAAAATTTAAATGATAGTGAACGCATCATTTTGGATATTTTTGAAGAAATTTTTCAGGAATATAAAAAGTTAAGCATAAAAAATCCAGAAGGTATAGACCGAAAAAGTTTCGTGGTGCATAAAATTTATGAATCTGTCAATGCAGCATTCAGCATCATGACTGAATTGAAGATTAAACTTGACGTTCCTCTGCTTTTCTGTATTTTGGCTGCATATGTTCAACAATACATCCACGATCAAAACACAAACCGAAGACAACAATAATCAAAAAGTAATTTTATCCATCCCGATCAATAATAAAAATTCAAAGATCGAGATGAGCGCTGATGAATGGCGAAACATAAGCGACAAAGTTGCTCGCAATTTAAAAAATCCTCATCTTGAAAAGATGAAAGAAAACATTTCCATGGACATGATGTTTTATGGTCGCAGAGCAAAGCTGAATGTTTCTGAAAAGGAATTAAAAAGTTTATGTGAAATTATTATGGAATTGAGCGATGATAATCCCAAAAAGATTTCTGATAATGTAGTGATGGAAATGAATCATCAAAACCGTCCGGCCCGTGTTGAAATGAGCAAAAGCGAGATGGCTCGTTGGCTTTGTTTGGTGGAAAGTATTGATCTTATTGAAAAGAAATGCAGCGAATTCAATGTGAACATGTCAGATGATTTTTGGATACAACCGATTGCTATTCAGAAATATATGGATAGTCGTTTTGAAACAATGTTGGATGAAGTGAATCATCACGAATTTGGAATTGATACTAAAAAAGCAAATCTGGATATTTTGAAAAGAAAGAAATATCAGGAAGATGCGTCTGAAAAAGAAGATGAAGAAGCTGATTTACCTGAAATTCAATTGAATCAATTATCTCGCACATCATAAGTTCCATACACTTCATCTTGTCCAGAACCTTCATAATTAAAAACAAATCTATTAACAATTTGAGGAGCACTGCTTTGGACATTTTCTGACCGAGGATTGGTCGGTACGTTTCCACTTACAGTTGCACTGAGTGTGCCATAACCAGTGTTGTCCATGACTTGTTGATTGCCTTTTTCATTGGGCAGATTCACTTCTTGTGAATAATCAAATCTCTTCATTTTGAGCAACCATACATAATGTCCGGCCAATGCATTGATTTTGCTGTTTTCACTATCCAGTCTTTGGGTTATTTCAAACAATTTTCCATCCCGATCTCCTGGTCTGTCATTTCCATACTCCAGAAGTTTAACAACGTCACCGCTTTTAGGTTCCTGATTTTGACCAAAAACACTATAAAAGCTGCTGATATGAACAAATGCAGTAATATAATCCTGACCATCAAATCCGAATTTATTTAAAGTAAGATTGTCTTCATCTAGTGTGATGGCCATCACAATCTGCTTGGGAGTGGGCCAGCTTGTGATTGGATCTTCACCATAAATGTTGTCGGCACTCAATGTGCTGTATGGATTTTGCCAATAATTTATCTTTTGACCATAAAGATCTATCTGTTCCCGCCAATAGTTGCCGATCACATCCCGTTCACATTCATTGTTTTCTTTGTCAGTAAAACGCAGAACACTGGCTGTGTAATTGAAAGGATACACAGAAACACAACCTGGTCCCAAATATCGATCAACGCTCATTCACTCTCCAATACATATATATTATTTTGTTTTCTTATACTTACAGATGAACGACCAAGCTTGACTGGTTTTTCACTTAAATTCACATTGTAAAAAGTTGCAATTTGCATGGCCCGGGGTTCGCTGATTATTCTTCTTCCTTTGCTTTTTTTCAAAACACCAACTTCAGCAAATGTGTCGGTATTTTGATGCATGAGCGGAACTGTTCGAGAATGTTTACGCAATCCAGGATCCCGTATAAAAGGTTTTTGATGACGGGCTCCCCGTTTCTTTTTGTCAAACATTTGAGATGTTTGACTTTTTGTTCCTATCAAATCACTCACAAAAAGATTAGGAATACCGCTGTTCCATGTTTGTTCTGTGTAAATTTTATCATAAGATTCATTTTTCAAATCGTTTAGTTTATCCAGGTAACCAGCATCCCTTAATTTTTTGAAAACAAGATTTTCAATGCAAAAATCAAATATGGTGCTTTTATCTGTCATACATTCTTTTCTGGAATCTGCCAATTTTTCTCTTATTTTTTTAGCCCGGTTATGAATTTGGCGGAAAATGATACGGCAATCACTTTTACGGAAAAGATCAATCAGTGAATCAATTTCATTTTTAAAATGATCATATTTTTTCAATACATTTTGCTCATCAATTTCCGGTGGATTATATGAAGCTTTTTGAAGCCATTTGTTTTTTAAAAGACTATAAACAGGTTTGGTGGCATATGGTTTTACTGATGTATCTTCAATGTATATTTCAATAGGATGATCCTTTAAAACGATATCATGGCTCAAATTCCATTTATATTTTTCTGCATCAAAAAGCTGTTTGACCAATTCAGGTTTGGCTTTTACTTTGCTGAAATCTATTTTCAAATGCAGATCAATATCACTCTTGTTTGTATATGTGTAATTGGTTAAGGAACCTGTAAATTCAATATCTTCCAATGGTGCATTTGTTTTTAAACTACGATAAAACTCCAATGCAATATCAACAAGCTTGGAAGATACTTCTTTATTTAAATGGAAATCTTTCCAAAATTTTTTATTTAGCTTGGAATGGTATTCAAATGCCATATAGTTATTTAGTCAAAAAAAAACCCCCGTTGATTAGACGGGGGTTTTTTATTATATATTTTTATCAGTTGGCTTGGAACAGGTCTTGATCACCTTTTCCGCCACCCTTGATCACTCCAGGAACGACGTTGGCTTTTCCTTTTGTGCTTGTGGGTGCACCACCTTTGACTCCAGATCCAACAAGAGCGTGGCCCCGTTCGCCTTCGGTTCCAACCTTGTCAGTTACTTTGGAATCACCACCCTTGCCGTTTTTGGCAAGACTGGTCAATGTGCTAGCAACTTTGTTGCTGCCGGAAGAAACTTTTGATAGTTCTTGACCTTTTTTGGCATTAACAAGAGCATGACCGAGATCTTCTGCTTCGATCTCTTCAGTAGCAATTTCTTCATCTTCATCTTCGCTTTCATCATCGCTCTCTTCAGCGTCTTCATCTGAAGATGACATTTCATAATCTTCATCAGATGCAGATTCATCACCACCGACATCATCGGGGATAAGATCAAGGCTTTGAAGCTTTTGCAAAAGTTCAATTGCTTTGGCGAGATGCTCTTTAGGAGTCAGCTCTGTTTCTTCACTAGTGGCTGCCGGGGCGACATCGGCGGTGCCGGGTTGAGCGCCAGTGATACCAAGTTCAACGTCGTCCTCGGACATCACAGCTTCATATAGTTTGTCGAAGTTACTCATATAGATTATTTACTGTTATCCTTTCTATTTTTTGTACTTTTATTTACAAAACTGAAAAATTCTTCAAGTGCTTCTGTATGACCATTGACTGCAGCCACCGTCAACAAATTCACAAAGTTTCTTTTACCCCATATTGTCTTATATTCACTAAGACGTGTAAAAGCTTCATGCTTATCATCTTTTACAAGCTCATTTATGATCAAATTGACATTTTTTGTGTTAATAACACTTTCGTTGGCGCTACTGAGTTGTTCTGGTTGAAAATAGTTGTCTTTTTTAAATTTTTTCTCTTTAACATCAATAGGTTCAGCCAATTGTTCAGTATCAGGACCACTGTCCTTATGAGCAAAATCTTTTAGTTTGGGTTCAGAAACTATTTTCTTATCTTTAACCAATTCAAAAGCTTGCACTCCACCTTTTCCTGGTTTTGTGCCGAATTTGGCTTTAGGATCAGTTGTTTTCTTGCTTTTCTTTTCTAAAACTACTTCATCTTGTTGATGTGCAGCATTTTCCAGAAGCATTTTATGATAAACTGCTCCAATGTCCAATAATGTGTTTGCGTTACTTTTAGGCATACCGTATTTCTTAATATATTTACTCTTTTGGTTCATACGTTAAGTATTTATACTTGATGAAATCAAATGATAGATATTTGGGAAATCCAAATCTGCCTACCCCAACTGCTGAGTTTGAGTATACGCCAGAGATGATCAAGGAAATGGACAAATGCAAATCCAATATTCTTCATTTTGCTGAAAATCATTTTTTCATTGTTAATTTGGATGTGGGTCGAGTAAAAATAAAACTGCACAATTATCAAAAAAAAATTTTAAGAAGTTTACGGGACAATCGTTTTGTTTGTTTGCTGTCAAGTCGTCAGGCAGGAAAAACAACAGTCATGACCATTTATTGTCTTTGGCTGGCATGTTTTCAAAACGATCAAAGAATTCTTCTTGTTGCAAATAAAGAAGAAACTGCCAAAGAAATTTTTGCACGTATTCGATTGGCTTATGAAAATCTTCCCAACTTTTTAAAACCGGGTGTAACAGAATATGGAAAAACTGCCATGGGTCTTGCCAACGGCAGTCGCATCAGTATCAGCACCACATCATCTGATGCAGGCCGTGGAAGTTCCGTTAATGTTTTGGTCATTGACGAGTTGGCTCACATTGACAACAGCATGGTGGAAACATTTTGGTCTGCTGTTTATCCCATCATTTCATCCAGTAAAAAAAGTAAAATTTTTGTGGCCAGCACACCCAATGGAACTGGCAATCTTTTTTATCAATTATACACAGACGGAATGGAAGGAACAAATAATTGGAAAACAGAAAGGGTGGATTGGTGGGAAATTCCTGGTCGAGACGAAAAATGGAAGGATAATACAATCAAAAGTCTGGGCAGTCGAGAATTGTTCGACCAAGAATTTGGAAATGAGTTTCTCCAGGAAGGTGAATCTGCACTGAATGGAGATGATTATGAAAAATATAAAGCAGCATGCAGCGATCCTCTTTTCATTTTTGATGATGGAAAATATAAAATATGGGAACAACCACATAAAAACGGAATATATGTTGCAGGTGTGGACGTGGCTGAAGGGGTAGGACAAGCAAGCAGTGTAATTCAAATATTTGATTTGGCAGATTTAAGCAGCATTCGTCAGGTTGCCATGTACAGGGACAACACTATTACTCCTTATAACTTTACAATAAAACTTGTGGATATTCTTGCTCAATGGGGAAATCCTCCATTGTTGATTGAAAGAAACAATTGTGGCGGTCAGATTGCAGATGCTCTTTTTGAAAATTATAGCTATGATCCAATGATCAGTTATAGTCATGGAAAAACATTTGATAAACCTGGAATATTCACCAATACAAACACCAAATATCATGCAGTCATTAACATGCGGTATTGGATCAATGAACTGCGATCCATAGTTTTTCGGGATATTGTCACATTAAATGAATTGAAAACATTCATACGCTATCCAAACGGAACATGGGCTGCACGAAAAGGAAATAACAATTTTGATGATTGTGTCATGAGTATGGCCATGGCTTTTCTCATTTTAACAGATGATCTTGTGGAAAAATATTATGAAGTAACTGGAAGAGATAAAAATAACCGGCCCAGTTCCATAATTCCTTTTAAAAAGAATGATGGATTAACATTTAAATTTGGAGTTAATGAAGATGGATTTTCCGGCATGCCTGTGATCATGTCTTCCAAAGATAAGGACGAAATGGAGATTGAAATGGATTATTATTCCAATCAAGGCTGGAAACCCCTTTAATTAAATAATATCATGGCAGCCACATACAACCAATCCATGCTCAATAAGGCACGGAAAGACAAGTTTTTGATGGTTTTAACACCCTCCAAGTTTTTAAGAGATAAAATCAACAATTTGGAAAGAGGAAATGACACTATAAATTTGGATAGTTTTCAATTTTCAGTGTTTGGTATTGATGTTCCAGATATAACCATTCCTCAAGTTGAAACCAGTTATGGTGCACAAGTTTTAAAAGTCACAAGTTATTCCCGACCTTCTTTTAATAATGTTAATGTTAAATTCACTGTGGATAATAATTACAATAATTATTGGTTCATTTACAGTTGGATGAATCTTTTAAATGATGATAAAACAGCTATTCCAAATCAAGGTAGTTATCCTCCTTTATTGAATGATTATTCAACCACCATAACTATCTATGGGTTAGATGAATACAACAAAAATAAAATAAAATTCGAATTTCACCAAGTAATACCTGTAAAACTAGGAACCATAGCTTATAACTACAGAGATAGCGGAGAAGTTGAAAGTAGTTTCGAATTCAGTTTTTTTCAACTTATAACAAATCTTCTTTAAAAAAAATTAAAAAAATTATTCAGAATAGAATAAATAATTTATATGCCTAAACGTACAATCCAAAGTCCCGGAGTTGAAATTAACGAAGTTGATCTTTCATTGCGTCCTGTAATTACTGTACCCACAACTACTTTAATTGCAGGTTTCTCACCGCAAGGACCTTTGGATGAAATTATCCAACCTTCAAGTCTGAGTGAATTTGAAAATATTTATGGCAGACCTGTTAATGCACCTGAACGTTATTTTTATCATACTGTAAAAGCAGCTTTCCAATCTCAAAATGAAATTCTTGTTACTCGTATGCCATATGGTAGCGGAAGTGGAGCAGGTTTCACTGATTCTTACAGTGCCCTTGTTTATCCTGTAACCAGCTATAACGGTTCTTACGATACTGATGAAGGAACAGTACCTGCTACTGGAGAAGTTGGTCTTAGCGGTGCAAACACATATTTCTTGGGTCAACCCACTCAAATCGAAATGACTGCTCAAGAATATCAAGATATTTTAAATGGAAGTGCATTTTCTGCATGGAAGAATGTTCCAACACAATTCACATTTACCAGCACTGGTGCCAGCAAGCTGACACAATTGGCAAATGCTGGAATTATCGTGTTGAATAAAGCTCAAACCAGCATTAACAACAGGTATGAAGGATATTATTTAGGTGCAATTGACAATACAAACCTGAATCCTGCTACTCAATTCGATGGTGTTAATACTATCAAAACAATTGATAGCAACGCCGGATCCACATTCAACTTCCTTTCAATTCCTCGTACACGTCTTAACTTCCCTCTCAGTGCAAGTGAGTTTGGAATTGGAAACAGTATCAGTGAAATTATGGAAAATCTTCCAACCTTCAATGTTAGCACTCGTCAATTTGACGATACATTGCTGGTCGGTCTATTCAAACTTCGCCAAAGCACATTTGGCACAGATACATTAACTCTTGATTATCTCCTTTCTGAAAGTTATGTCGGTTCTCTTGATTATTGGAGACAAATCAATGATGTGAACGGTGGATTACCTATCTCATTCTTCCTGGGATCACGTGAAGATGATAGTCCCAATGTTTCGATGCTGATCAATCCGTTTATCACCAATCGCAACACTCAAACTTGGATCAGCAGTGCAGGCTTTCCCACAAAGAAAGTCCGTGTGCTGAATCCTAATTTGGCAATTCCTTACAACGGCAATGGATTTGTTGATACTAATGTAACTTACGAAACACGTGTAGGTGCTCCTAGCGCAACTGTAAGTGCAATTCTTCAAAACGGAATTCTAAAAAGAGCTGATTCACTATACAGCTTAGGTGCATTCGATAGCACAGTTGTTAGCACCAAGCTTATCGGAAGCATACCCGCCAAACTGCAACGTGTGTTTGATCTTGTTGAAAATGTAGATCTTTACAACATCAGCATCACTGTTGAAGCTGGATTAGGAACCATTTTTGCTGCTGCTGAATACAATTCAGACGTATTGAGTGGTGCAAACATCTTTGACGATACAATTCCTTTGGATATGAGCGGATTTTATGTGACAAACAATGAATCCATCAATGGTAATGCGTTGACTATCCGTGAAAATTATAATTCTGTTGCCAGCACATTCATCAACTTTGCTCAAAATGTTCGTAAGGATCACATCTTTATTGCAGATCCTATCCGCAACATCTTTGTTCAAGGTGAAAACAGCAAGATCATTGATGATCCAACCAAGAACTTTAATCAACACATATACTGGCCACTCCGCCATAACTTCTCATTGCTTAACACAAGCTATGCTGCAACTTATGGCACATGTGCTCGGGTATTTGATGATGGTCTAAGCAGGCAAACATGGGTTCCGTTCTCGGGATTCGCAGCTGCAGCTTATGCAAATACCGATGATAACTTCCAACCTTGGTTCGCACCTGCAGGATTTACTCGCGGTGTGTTGCTCGGTGTAAATGATCTTCCGATCTATCCTAATCAAAAACAAAGGGATACACTTTATAAGATCAATATCAACCCTGTTGCATTCTTCCCGGCTGAAGGATTCGTAATATTCGGTCAGAAGACCTTGCTCAAAAAACCCAGCGCATTTGATCGTGTAAACGTTCGTCGGTTGTTCCTGTATCTGGAAACAGCCACACGTAACACAGTCAAGTTCTTTGTGTTCGAGCCAAACACACTCTTCACACGTACTCAGGTTGTGAATGTTCTAACCCCGATCTTTGATCTGGCTAAGAATACACAAGGTGTCTACGACTACCTGATCATCTGTGACGAAAGGAACAATACTCCTGACGTTATCGATCAAAATGAACTGGTTGTTGACATCTATATCAAACCTGTTCGTGCCGCTGAGTTCATCTTGGTAAACTTCTATGCCACTCGCACTGGCCAAGACTTCCAAGAATTGCTCGCCTAATAATTGATTAATTGTTAATAACCGGTCAATACTAAAATATTGGCCGGTTATTTTTTATATTGTAAACTCTTAAAAAAGCATAAATATAATTATGCCAACCATAAAAGTTGTTAAATTATACCAGGAACAACCAGTTTATGATCCAACAATTGTCATAAAATTAGCTCTTGAATGTTCAGCACAATTAAAACTTTTTCATTGGCAAACATTCAGTTTTGCTCAACACGAAGCTTTTGATAAGATAGGAAAAGATTTGGCTAAAGCTTTTGATAGTTTGGTTGAAACTTTACTTGGGCGTTATAGGCAATATGAATATAAACCTTTAAATTTTGAAATTCTACCTCATTCTAATGAAACTGTTCTTGTAAAAATAAACCAGTATTTACAAATATTGACAGGTCAGCCTTGTGCATTACTAGATCCAAAAGATTCAGATGCACAAAACATTGTGGAAGAGATTGTTGCAGATTTGAATAAACTTAAATATTTGTTGACTTTAGAGTAAAAAAAATCAAAAAAAAACATAACTTAAGAATAAATATTATTATGGCTGATACAACACAAACAATTCAAAGTTTTTATCAAATCGCAACTGAGCGTGATTTCGCTCGTAAATTTAGTTTTCGTCTATTAAATGTTGATCCAGGTGATGCTTCAAACGTAAGTTTTGATGAAAACGATTTGGTTTATATTCGCACTGCTCAACTTCCTGCCCGTGAAATAACTGAAGTCACAGTCCCTTACATGGGTCTGGATTTCCACATTCCAGGCACAGTTAAATATCCTGGTTCTGAAGCTTATAGCTTGGAATTTTATTGTGATAGCAACAGCAAAATTCGTCAGAAGTTTGAAGATTGGAGTCGCGACGTGTTTGATGATATCACAAGCACTGGAAATTATTTTTCTCCCAAGCAAACAGCAACAATTGATATGGTTCAACTAGACAATCAATTGAACCGTGTTGCTCAGTATCAATTGGTTGGAGTAAGCCCTCGCAGTGTTGGACCTCTTGAATATGATACAACCAACGGAGGAGACTTTGTTACCTTCACAGCGACTATCGCTTATCACTATTTCCGCCGCACATTCCAAAATGGTGGAACAACTCCTCCCGTAAACGCTAGATTCAGCAATCCATAATCGGGCTTTCCTTCTAAATAATATTAGAAGGAGATAGAGCAATTAACGATCCAATCACAGATGCAATTCGGGGATTAACTAACAATCTACGAGGATTAACAACAGGCGGAAATCCTCCTTTTGCCCCACAAGTTACAAACGCATATGGATTCAATATCCCTGGCGTACCTTTAATAAGTCCACAAGAGTATTTTCTTACTCAAATGGAAAGTTGGTTTTCAACTGTTCCTTTAAATAGTCAGTGGGTAGTTTTAATAGACAATTATCCCCGAGCCATATCCAGTGAAATTATTCAAGGTTTGGAATATACAGACGGATCCAAACAAGGATGGAATATCAGTCGTCCTGCACAAATATTAACCAGTCAATTTTATCAAAAGGTAATTGGATGTATTTTTGCTCAAGGAGTCAATCTTCCTCAAGATGATTATGAAATAGAAAGTGCACCAATAGACAATAACAGGGGATTTATACCTGGAATTCTTGCTTCAAAAAGAACCAGTTATGCTAATAAGTTTTTAAAGATAGAATTTCTTGAAACCAATACTTCATTTTTAGATATGGTGATACGTCCCTGGGTAATTTTAGCAAGCCATTACGGATATGTGGCTCGTCCTGGTGGTACAGCTGATTTGCGACATATAAAATGTAATCTTACAGTTATGCAGTACACTCGTTCTTATCAAAAAGTTAGTCAAATTCCCAGAAAAGTTTGGACTTT